>Ga0209092_10001658_pt1 | contig 21336 bp, 11 predicted proteins | sample FraStrMetagenome_FD_187446 | JGI IMG/M metagenome (GOLD analysis project Ga0209092, IMG submission 187446) | Marine eukaryotic phytoplankton communities from Arctic Ocean - Fram Strait ARC3M Metagenome (SPAdes) (version 2) | ecosystem: Environmental > Aquatic > Marine > Oceanic | place: Fram... | reverse complement strand
TAATGGATCTTTACGACTTGCTTTATTGAGGTAATTTTCACATCCAGACTCTTTGAGCCAATTGTTGATTAGATTGGTTAAATTGTCGGAAATATAAGGTAACGAATTTGGGGGATTTGTTAGATTTGCATTTATCCGGAGCTGATTGCTTTCCAGAATTTTGCATAAAATGAATAGCGGCTATATGATTAGCTCTCTCTTCAGATTCTCTCATATAAACGGTTTGAATTTCCTTAACCTGATTTTCTAATTTCTGGGTTTTTACAATATCGTCCCGTATGGTCCAGAGTTCCGAATCATCCAAGGTACATGAGTTGTTTTTTGATTTAATGCTAAATTCATCTAACCAATATAGGGCTTTTCGTACTGCATTCAATTTTTTCCGTAGCGAAGATCGGAGATATCTAAGTTTCGTCGAGATAGGAAGGTTAGAAAATAATCGAAAACCGTTGCGTTTGCGCAATCTAGCCCTTGTTCTCCCTGCCCTATCGATATTATCCTGTTGTGAAGAAAGTTTTAGCTCGTCGAGGACGTTTTTTACTGCACTTTGGAATTCTCGAAATATATATGCAAGTTTGATCGCTTGCGATTCCTTTATTTCCACCAGTTTATTATCTTCTCCCTTCACTTTCTGAGTTTGCCCATCTTCCCATAACTCTTTGTACAAATTCGAAATTCTGGACTCAAGTGCACTGATGGAGTCGTTAGTTAATTGGGAGTCATCTGCCGTGATGTTCTGTAATTTATTGAACAGAAGCTTCTGGTCTTCGAATGCTTTTGAGCCCTTGAATTGTCCGTCGTCCAGCACAATGTCCTTTCCAAGGTTCCCAGTTCCCTTTACTCGAATGCGGAATATTTTGCTATAATCATATTTAGTTTTTGGAATTCCCTCTAAATTATTGTGCGGACCTTTCCTTGCAAATGTACATTCTAGCATAGAATGGTCAGAAGGAAAGTAATCAGCGCCCACCAACCTACTGATTTTGGCATTAGAAAACGCATTATGGGAGGTTTCATCAGATGCGACGAAGATATGATCCAGACCTCTCCCTCCATTTACGCCAAATCTAGTTATGTATTGAGATAGCGAATTGTTATCTCTGACTAGGGAAGTGTGGGTTTCCTCAACATATGAGAGAATACCGTGGGGATCTTTGGATTTTCTGAACTTTCCAATATTGTCTTTGTTGCCGATCGATATCGTCTCTTGAAAATCTCCCAAGAACATGATTTGTATATTTGAAAATTTTGAATCCCAGCTCGCTCTTGTGATTTTGATCGTATTGAGGATTTGTTCGTTAATTTTGTTATCCTTGGGGCTATCTGAATGAATTTCAGTAGAACATGCGTAAAGGGAGATGATGCCTAAGCGCTGTTCACCCTCGAATCCAAAAGCGATGCAGGTTAATCTGCCCTCATAGAAGGATTGAAAATCCGAAATAATTTTTCCCCCCCATTTCATTGAATCGAATAAAATTACTTGATACTGAGTTTCGTAGCATGTATATCTGGCCGACTGCAGTTCCGATTTTGTGAAAGAGGCCCAGGATTTGTTGTATTTATTTTGCGCACCATGAGGTTCCTGAAAAGAGGCAAAGGTAACGTCGAGGGAAGACATAAGCTCTCCAGCGATAGTGTGGTCATATTTATTCCTAATATTGAAGGAGATGATTTTGTCTGATGTATCTAACATATCATGATTTTCTTGTTTGATATATGATGGTAGATCCTGCTTATACCCCATCATTGCGTCTATTTCCTTTTCAGACATAGGAATGTTATTCGAATGGCAGTCCGATGAAGATCGCGTGTTTTGGGAGAAGATTTCAGAGAAATCAGGGTGCTGTTCTTGAGAAAGGCAATAGGATTTTTCGCATTCTGATGCCGAAGATGATTCTGATTCAGACATAGATGTATCAGAAGACGATAATTGAGCTTCATTGGATGATGAAGTGAGGGTCGAAGATGGTTCTGATTCAGATGTAGATTTATTGGGAGATAATTCCTGAGAACAGAAATAGGATTTATCGCATTCTGATGCCGAAGATGATTCTGAGTCAGATATAGACATATCGGAGGATGATGATTGAACTTCGTTTGATAATGATGCAAGAATCGAAGATGAATCTGAATCGGATATGGACTTATTGGAAAGCAGTGATTGTGAATCATTTGCTAAGGATGCGAGATTTTTATCTGTTAAAATATGAAATGGAATATCGCTGATTGATGTGTCAAATGTGGTTACGGTGGGTTGAATGCATTGATTAGATTTTTGGGATGAATTTTTGGTGCATTCGGATTCGAAACTATCCGAATCCGACGAAAAAAGTTGTTCATAGTAATCTCTGCCTTGACGGTCTGTATTTGAATTATAACCATCTTCATTGAATAAGAGTGTTCTGTCTTCTTGGGTGAGAAATTCCTGTGATTGAGTAGGAATTTCATCAACCGAATCTGGGGAAATTTGGGTTGCCGCGACATAGGTTGGACAGCTTAGATTGCTTGGACTATTAAACATTTTTTCCTTTCTTTTTCTCTTCTTTCTTTTTTCCTTCTTTCTAATTATTCGCAAATTATAAAAACCGCTGTATCACAATATTGTCTTCCGTTAACGCGAGTAAACGTAGTGCTATTTCCCGATTGATGTTGTTGTGATTGGAAAATTCTTCGGTTGAAATAGAGGATTCCAAAATCTGGAATACCAAAAACGCGATGTCTCTGGTTAAGTTTAGTTCGGAAAGTTGGTGATTGGAGATCTGAATGGCTTCTTCGCGTGATGAAGGTTGCTCGTCGAAATCTAAAAGATGCTCAGAGTATCGAAAGAAGTCGTGAATCTCTGGGTGGGCAATTCTGAGTCGGAGTAAGGTACCCACCCACTTCGAATTGAAATATTTTATAAATTCCGTAGTGGTCAAACTATCAGAAGTTTGATGGTGACCCTGAATGAAAATTTCTCCTTGAATTAGGGTCCTAATTTCCCGGCGTAGTGAGTTCAGTTGATTATCGTTGAGAAAATATAGGATTTTTGAAGCTAGATTCTTCATGAAAAGATTTTTTCTGTAAGTTCTTTTCGCGGGAACAGATTTGAAGGCTTGGGTATCTTATGCGGGATCAAGATTCCAGATGAGGAAGATAATATTTTGAAGTGACGTCAAAAGAATTTACGTATCGATGACGTATTATACCGGTGGAGTTGGTTAATCGTATCCGGTGCTAATTCTCTAAATAAAGGTTGTTTAAAATTCGAATCTTGGGAAGTCGTTGCCTATTGCGGATTTGAATTGATATACTTAGACACGAATCTTGATTTGAAATTTTTAAATCGAATGATGATCTAAATACAAACGGCGAAAATACGTTCGCAGTCTTGTTCCTTCCTGATTGGCGGGTGAAAATGGCCGAAAAGGTAATGCCGATGGACGGAAATTCTATATAGAAATTGGAATCGGAGTCTCGATAACGGTAGCTGATCAAAGATAGATATACTTAAAGCTATTTTGCTTTTGGATAGCTCTAAAATCACTTGATGGGAACGAGAGGCGCGGAACTAAGCTGAATTTGCTCGTTTTTTGCTATATTCTTGCTAAGGGAAGGTTAAAATAGCGATAGAAGATGAGATTGCACACAATGGGAGTCCGGTAAGAAAGGAATCCAACGATATGTGAAACTTGGAAGTTGAAGAAGGTCTCGGTCGGCAATTCACAAAAGACGGCAAAATCCCATGGAGACGGGTTGTTCTCTAGTTTACGTATTTTTTTTCTCATAGCGTATGTATATTATGTACCTCTGAAGAGATGACGAATATTTCTTTTAATTAGTACTATAGACTGTTGACACTGATGTTAGATTATCTGCTGTCATGATATTGGCTTGAGCAAAATAGTGCTCATGAGGATGATTCAACTCTGGAGAGCATGGTTTAAAATCAATGTTTTTGTTGATCGTTTTTTTTTGCCTCCATCATGTTATGAAAATTAATGCAATAAAATATATGAAAAAAATGCTTCATAAATCCTCACAGCAATCCCGGATTCCAATTCAGTGATGATGGTTGATTAATTATTAGAGATATCTTTGACAATTTAAAAGTTGTTTCTGGGGGCTATATTAAATTCGCTTAGTTCGTGTCTTGCCGTTAGGAAAAGTAGAGAAATAGCCTTTGGAGTAAGATAGGAAACGAACCAGTTCGAATTAGAAGAAATTGATTCGGCAAAAATTTTCATTGAAAACTGTGCGTCAGATGCTCAGGGCATAACAAAAGTTTTCTGGTTATGGATCAATGGCACAGAGGCTAATGACCCTTATTGTTTCATAGGCATCTGCTGATATAATTTAGCATGGAGAGAGACAAACACGATTCAGAACAAAATGACGTTTCTCACAAATATTTTTCACTAGAAGAGAGCTTAAGAGCAGTTCTCTGGTTATGGATTTATTGCATATGTAGGGGCTAATGTCTCGGACGAAGATCTAACATAATAGAGCAAATTAGCTTCATGATTCCCTTAATTGCTTCTTTCATTGAAGCAAAATTGTCGTATCACAAAAAATTACAAAGAGCAGTATGTTTATTAACAGCCTTCATGAACGATCATCAAAGAAAACATTTAGAGGTGGGTGAGATACTGCATTCAACAAAAAAATACGCTTTTATCCTCCATCCCCCTTTTGAAGAAGCGACTGTAAAGCTTGCAAAAAATAAGAATTGGTGGCCATTTGTTTTGGATTGACCTCTTCTTAAGCAATAAATTAATTTAATACGTGTCAGAAAACTATTTTGTGTTCCGACAAGTTTTCACTCGGAACATTGAAAAATAATTAAATAGACAACGAGTTTATAGTTTGTCATAAGTCTGAACGAATAATGCGGATCGGTATTCTTAACCAAAAAACAGATAATAGCCTTTTTTCAAATTCACGATAATATGTACCAGGCTTTCTACATGAAAAAGTACATACATAGCCGAAGTAAGATATTGAGGTATGTGTTCTTTGGAAATGAATTCATACAAAATATATTAAAATGGAGTTCGCACAAAAAACAAGCCCTGCTTAGTAACGGTTTAAATTAAGCAATGCAAGCACACAACTCATTGGAGCCTGCTTTGGTGCCACATAAATTCAAAACTCAATGAGGAAGGTCAAATGGAAATGTTGAAGAATATTTATGAAACGCTAGATGAAAAACTACAATTTTGTAAAATCTCCCACTTAAATTGCGCTTTTTCTTTTTAAAATGGGTTATGCAAACTCCATTTTTTATGGCTTTATGGTTTTATGGTTTTGAAAAACTTGAATTCATAATTTCATCAGCAGCATTACCTGTGGAAGCCATCGAAAACGATGTAATAAGTAAGTACCGCACCAGTCAATAATTATTACTGTTATGCACATGTCATATACCCCTTTTTTTTTCGGGTCATTCAATTATGTTTAGGAGAAAAAAAGAATTGAATGACCTCCAATGAGAGGTATCAAACCAATGAATTAAGTTCGTTTTAATAATTGCATAATTTCCTTCGTTATTCCTTTAATCACTGCTTAAAAAGTACTTATAAAAATGTTTTACATTAATACATAAGTACTTAGTCTGATTTGTTTTCTATGTCGAGTGGATATTAAGTAAATTAATACCCATATAAGTTTTATTCACCCATTTGTAATTAGGAACGACATCTTTGTAATTGTGCTGATCAGAATAAATTTGTTTAGACGAATAGCAAAAGCTGTACCGTACATATAACATAAAATGAGATAGTATATATTTGTATATCACATGTAGTACTAATAAATAAGCGCGTGGTGTTGAACTCAGTCGGGATCTACGTACAGGAATGGAGTTTTAATAAAAAGTAAGATCGATCAAAAAAGGATAACTGGAGGAAATGCTTTCATTGCAGGGGGAATAACACCAAATAGGTATGTCTATATTCCCTCAAAATACAAGCTTTATGATGGAGAATGAAGTGGCACAACGAGAAGATAGAAATACTTCGGAAGAAGGCGGGGATGAAAACGATAATTGGCAGCTCAATATGCCACACAGATGGTGCTGCTCAAACACAAATAATTGCGGAATAGCTATGGACGGTAAGTTATATTGCAATGTGATTCCATCGCAAGTTAGATTTCGAAAGACTGGCTGACAGATTCTATTTCCTTCTTTATTTTCGGGCGTCTAGATGATGGTCTTACTCTGTATACAAGTTATACGCATAGGCCAAACTCATCCAGATATGAAAAGTTTGTCTGCGTGGTAGCTGACAAACCGTTCCCAATGCATGCACTGCTGAAACTAGATTCAAACAAGACAGAAAATTATGCGCAAGATTTAGACGAAGAAGTGGGGTGGGATAGAGTAGACCCAGATGATGAAAGCTCTCTCTTATTAAATATACCTGAACAACACAGAAGGACTCAAAAATATTTTTATTTTGAAATAACGATTGCGTCTGGTGTGGCTTGTATAGGCCTTCAACCAGCTGAATCAATAGTTGGGCATTCAGAAGAGGATTCAGATTTCTCTCAAAATAATCACCCTGTAATCTTTGATAAAATCCCAGGCAAAATACCGAATTCAATAGGGTTTTTATCAGACGGGCAAATACATGTTTCTGGGACTTCGACGACATTAAAAGAAAATAAAGAACACGAACTTGATGAAGAAGAAGTCTGGGAGGTAATTGGATGTGGATGGCAGATTGGGGGCATTAATGAAGTCTTTTTCACAAAAAACGGAGAAATCATAGAGCCAAAAGATCCAATTGACACATCACTTTCAATGAACGTTATGTTTCCTGTAGTCTCTCTACAAACTGATGGCACAACGATTGTCGCCAACTTTGGTGAAAAGTCATTTGCCTACACAGGAAACTCTGATATTGAGCTCATTACTATACAAAGCACTTTCGAACCTACAAAGTCTCCCATTGCACATATCGTCAGACCTGTTGAGGGTACATTCGATATGCAGGAAGTTGTTTGTGAAGTAAAGGCAAATGAACCCAAGCACAACAATAGCCTAGCTTGGGACCAAGATAGTCGATTTGGACAAACTCCGCAGGCACGCAATGATTTGAGAATTATAACAAAAGACGAAATCGAAGATTTTAAGGTGTATGCACGCCAACTAAGAAACCTCACTTCAGAGCATGATCCTGATGTCATATCATCGATGGAAGAAATGGTTAGAATTGCATTGCAAAAAGTACAACATGCAATAAATAGTAATAAAGTGGTGGACTTTGTGGTACTCTTCGATCTAAACGAGTTGTTGATAGATGCCCTTAATGCAGCATCGAAGCGAAATCGTAAAGTGCCTCCAACTATTTTGCAATCAACCAATTCTACCAATAATGATGATGCTGCCATCAGTAGCGATAATATTATTACTGAACCAGCAGTTCATGAAAATGAGGTTCCAAGCTTGGTCCGCAATAAAGACATTTTTAGTTTGATATGTATGTTGCGAAGTCACACTGGAGATCGTTTGGAAGCTGCCATCGCACTAATGGGGTAAGTTCTTGTCTCTTTTGTATAATACTTATCCCTTTTCTTCTTGATGATAGAGTCTCATTTTGCATGAACGATTTTTTCTCCTTCTTTAGACTTGCTAAAGATGAAGGCTTAGCTGCAGATGGTGGTTCGAAACTTCGAGATGAAATTAGATCCTCAGGTGGTATGCATTCCCTTCTTACCCTTTTTAAATCAAGTAAAGATGCTTCGGAAATGAAACTAGCCACTGCGTTGGCTGTGGCTTATCTTATCCCCTCTCTTACAGACCCGACACACTGTCAAGGAGATATGGGTCTTCGCGTAATGGAATGTTTACGATATCTCGTGAATTCGCCCAAAATACCGACAAGTTCAAAAATTTCTTCTCGAGAGGTCCGAGAGGTCGCTGGACTAGCTTTGACACATTTGTGGATCAATGTTCTACAGCCAACTTGGAGTGAAAAGAAAATGTTAAATGAATATGGTTCGGTACCATTTAGACCTGATCTGTCGAGCGTCCTTTCGCATGAAGCGGTAAAGAAGGCACCAAGTACGAAACCAAGTAGACTTGTAGGTAGATGGGGCCGGTTACAACAACGACAGGAAATGACAGAAATGCAGGAATTACTTGAAACTACTGTTTCACTTGTTGTTACTGTAGCAGATTCTGAGATTGATGATTGGACTGACTCCAAGGGACAAGAAAAAAATGCCGCTCAAAATCTTAGATATAATGCAGCTGTAACTGTCGAATCATTATGTGCAGTAGAATTTGCTCGTCCAATAGCGGTTAGAGAAGGACTTCTCAAAGTTCTCGTTCGATGGTTGAGTTCTAACAACGTTGAACTTGAGCGTCCAGCGGCAAATGCCCTTCGAAATCTAACTTCATTACATGATGAATACATGGCAGGATGGATTCACTCGCAAATAGTTAATGAAGGGGCATTGCCCGCTATTGTTAAATTATCTGTTTCTAGTCAGCATGACATTAGGCTTGCAGTCGCGCAAATTCTCTCTAGTCTATCTGTTGCCCCCCACACTAGAGCTGCCATTGTTGACGCAAAAGGATTAAACTATCTCGTTCAGCTCGTTGTTTATTCAGTTCATGAATTGCCCGCTGATAAAATTGATGAACCTTTGGCCTTAGCTGCCGGGAGTGCTTTATTAAGAATAGCTGCTGGTGCCATGAGTCACTCAAGTGGTTGGATGAGACCAAATTTAGAAATAAGCGAAGCAAGAGAAGAACGGAATGATGTGATACGGTAAGTTTTTGCTTGAAAGGAGTGTGCATGTTTTAGTTTTTATTTTTTTCTTCTAATTTATATTTTATTTAATTTCAGGGATATTCTTGAAGGCGGAGCTCTCGATCCATTTGTAGCAATGGCGAGATCCGAGCATAGGGGGAACCTTCGTATTATGTCTGTTGAAGCAATTCACATCATATCAGAGGATATCAGAATCCGGCAATGGACACGACAGAAGTTGTGTGATACAGGAGCTGCATTCGCATGTGGAATAGTCTTGAAGCAAGGAGTGCCAGTTCTATATTCTATGTTACAACCTACAAAATCCAAAATGTCGACGGGATCCAAATCTGAAGACTCATTAGATAAGTTGCAGTCTGAAAGAGCGCCTCTTCTTGAATTGTACCACGCATTACTTGCGCTTGCAAATATGCTTGAGCCGTCAACGCAACAAGAGGAAGAGGCTCTTTCTCTTGTTGTAAAATTCGGAGATCAAGATTTTAAACCATCTCGTTTCCAAGACACTCTTGTAAAGGCGTGTATGCAAACTGCTGAAAGTGGGGGTGTGGAATCTCTTCTTTGGATGGCATCTCTTCCAGTCGCGACAGCACATTTTCCTCAGTCAAGCTACACCAAGACTGTTGATCCCAATGAATTACTAGTAGAATCTTATCGTTCGCTAGCCTTGCTTTGTCCCCTTTTACTCTCTGCCACATCAGCAAGCAAGGGATTTGCAAAATGGGCTGGACATGTGTTGTTGGCTTTGACAGGAGTGTTGAAAAGGGAAGTTATTATTGACCAGGGAGAAAGAGTAGAAATGGTCAGAGAATTACAACTTGACGCCTTACGTGGACTCTGTTCGTTAGCTGAATATGAACCGTTGAAGGTAATGATAATAGACGAATGCCTTCCACAATTGTTACAATTCAAGAACGATAGGGGAGTCATCAATGAATTATCACACTTAGCGAATCAAGTTTGTCTAGCTCTTGGTTTTAGTGAAGAAGAAATGGATGTTCAATTAGCAGGAAATGATCCAAAGCTGCTGGCTGATTGGTTTTGTTTAGAGAGATCTTTAATTGTACAAGCAATGGCAAGAGATGAAATTAGACTTGCTCTATTTAGAGCATGGGGGCCTGTATTACGGAAGATACATGAGCTTCATATGTCTTCAGAACCTGGAGTAAAAATGGCCGACGCTACTTTTATGCCTATCACGACTTCATCTCAGAATTTAGTCGAGGATACTCTTGGGAATGCTCTACTAAAATCAGAGAACTTGATGGAAACATTATTTTCAGAAGCGAATATTTCTTCTGCATCCATGAGTGACTCATCTCATGCAGATACATTTGCGTATTTGCGCGTTATTTTTGAAAATTTAGCTGATGACGAGGATAGTGCAAGTTTAAGAAATTTGCTGTTGCAGCAATATGGTAATATATATGAAACTGACAGAGAAAATGATGCCAGCACAGTTGGCTCCATATACGATGACGAGTCAAGTTGCAATGATTCTTTTTTCCCTCTGCCTTTTCGCGGAACGAGTTTAAATACAAGTAATGCGATCGTTTCTCCAGGTTTCGCTGAAATGGGAGATGATGGTGAAACAGATACAACAGCTTCAGAAAAACCAACAACAGGTCGGTCAATTTATTCCAGGTCACCTTCAGTGAAAGTATATGATGATCCAAGGAGGGAAAGGATTGGAGTTCTTGGTGCGCATCCCTTTCCAATACAAAATATTATTGTGGAGAAGGATTGGATTATGGCGCACAGGAGATCCCTTGCAGAGTTTGGTAGTGGCACTGATTCCATTTGGAATGAGCCATACACTCATTCATTCGTTCCTTTACCTATTCGAGTACAGAGCCTTTTAGACCTATACTTTCCATCTTCATTGCTACAAAGCGAAATCCTCCCATTAAATGACTTGATCCCGGATGCTTCATTTAACTTTCGTGCTCTAGCTATGCCCGAACGAAGATACTTCTCATTTCGGCGGGAAGGTCAAATTCTATCACGCATTTACGAGAAATATGCATCATCCATTGATTTAGATGATGTACATTGGACATTAGGTTTCTCAAATGGAAGCTTCGCTGGAGAATTTGCTGAAACTCTTGTACAAGCCTTGTACCGTTGTCCAGTAATTCAGTCGATTTCGTTTTCTAGAAATCGTCCTTATACAACCTCTTTCAAACGTTCAACAAGCAACAATAGCCATCACCACAAAGATGAGGAGGAGGACGATGGATCGACACTCCTAGCTTATTTGGCCGGGAGTCTACCACCATGGGTCACTTGCTTAACTTTCGATAATGTATTGAAAAAAAATGCAATACTAGCTTTGGTAAATATACTAGAAACCATGGGACAACGTTCAGCTGGCAATAACGGCCCTCAGATTAATGGTCGCAAACATAATAGAGACATAGATCCTGATCCTGAAGGTGCAGCTTCACTTGGAAGTCAAGGATATGGTATATTTCATGGATTAGCAATTCGAAATAGTCCGCAGCTTGCAGATGATGCACTTTTGCCTTTCTTTCGTTTACTAGGGTACCGGAATTCTCCACCACGAGTGAACCTGAATCGCCCACCTCTTCTTTCGCTTCGTGTACTTGATTTAAGTGGAAATAATCTTGGGGATTCATGCAGTGCAAATCTTTTAAATATTGTTCATTCTGCATCATCGCAATGTTCTTTAGAGAAGCTGGATCTTTCAGGCAATGATATAAGAGAAGGAGTAGCTGTTGTACAAGTTTTCCGAGACTATGTACAGAAATACCGCCAACCACAAGGCTCTGGAGCAGCTGGATATAATAAATGGTGTTCACCTTTGGTAACTCTCAATCTGGATTCAAACTCTCTTAACTGTGGAACTGCACCTCAAGACATCATTTCAATGCTTGAAAACAATGTTCTCGGTCTTCAATCCCTTACTTTAGAGAATAATGAGTTAGATGGAGGCGGGGATAGCTTTCTTGATACCTTGACGTCTTCTTTGCTGCACAATACAACACTTCTAGATCTCAATCTTTCTGAGAACTGTTTTGGTACATCTTTTATCGACACTTTCCTTAAGGGTATTCAAGACGGAAGGACGTGTACCACATTTTTACATTTTGATGGTAATATACCAGAAATTACTGAAGCTCAAACCTTGGCTTTAAATGATCACACAATTAGGATTAAAAGAGAGCGAGTATTCTCATATTTTGACAAAAAACAGAAACGAACAAATATGAATTTAGAAGAAAAACACTCTATCAATAATGATGATTTAAATATCGAATCATTCTCCAATTCGTTAAGTCAAAATCGCTCGGAAAAAACATCATCCAACAGCACAGAAAATCTAGAAGATATGATATACTCTGATAGTTTCATAACAGAACAGGGCTTTGATGATATGTCCTCAAACGTGAATTCAGAGACAACATTAAAGCTGCCATATCGAACAAGAATAAAGAAAGCCTCTCAAATTGAATACAAATCAGGAACACGGTCCTCAGATGTAGATAGTCTTTCGTATAGAAATAGTTCAAGTTCTATTGGAAATAAAATCACTGTTCTCTTTTCTGCCCCACTTGTTTGGAAAGATACGCAGGATATGCTTCGTCCAATTGAAATGCTAGATTTTGAATTGGAGCGGGAATTATTGTGGCAGTGTTTCAAAGAAGCTTCAATGGATATAGAGTTGTCGTTCGACAATGCCACCGCTGATCGATTACAAGCAACAATGACGAAATGTTGTGGATGCTTACATTATTCGGGGCATGGAAATCCAAACTTTCTTACCTTTGAAGATGGAAAAGGAGGATTGCATTGGCTTGAAGTAAATCAATTAAAAGACCTCATATCCAATGGTGTCAAAGGTGGTGGAGCTCCATTCAAATTTGTTTTCGTTTCTGCTTGTCATTCCGGACTGGCAGGAGAAACTTTTGTTAATGCAGGAGTACCACATGTTGTTTGTTGTAAACAAGAATCACAATTAATGGATAGCGCAGCACTGGCCTTTACTCGGGCGTTTTACCTTGCCTTGGCCATTGGACGGACAGTAAAAGACTCTTTTGAGATTGGACGCCAGGCTGTTGCTGTGGCTCCTTCGGTACCAGATTCTGATCAAGAGATGAAAAAATTCGTGTTATTACCAAAGAATGGCAAGCACGATGTGCCTATTTTTGACGCTGAGTCCATACCAGAATGGCCACCACCATCCATGGCATCTGGATCGGGTCGTAGGTTTAAGTATGAAAGGAAAACTGATAATGATATATTAGAGCAGGCTTTGCCAACACCCCCTCAAGGATTTTTAGGAAGAGAAGTAGAGATGTATATTCTGATGAATGAAGTGTTGACTAAAAGATTTGTAAGTTTGGTAGGAATTACAGGAATTGGACGAAGTAGTCTAGCTTCAGCAATGTGTCACTATATAAATGATAGAAAAAGCACAATGATAGCAATAGAAACTATAATATACGTGAGAGCACGCCCTTCAAGAGGTGGTGATAGATATGGTTCATTCATTACCCCACTGCATAAACAACTTGTGGCAGCCGGTAAAGCTACAACTTTAGAGGAAGGATCTGATCTCGATGATAAATTTCATAGCATTTTCAATGCTTTAAGTAAAACAAAAGCACTAATCGTCTTTGATAGAGCAGAAATATTAGAAGGTTCAGTAGAAGCACAAGAATTTCCACTTTTTCTGAGCTCGTTGTTTCGTGAAACAAGAAATGTCAGGGTACTTATGACCGCCGGAAAGCCTTTTGGACTGTCTTCACTACGAGGTGTTGGAGAGCATATAGTGCAGCTTGGACCGCTCAATTTTAAAAGTACTGTTCGGCTTTTTGCAATTTTATGTCCTCATGTTCACACTGTGTACGAGCGACGTAGGTTATTGGAGCTACTCGTTCCCGATAAAGAAGCACACATGTGCGTTTCTGATAAAGGGATTTCGGAAAGATGTAAATCTATTTTTAAAATTGTAGGAAACGGAATTCCTGCAAGAACTTTTGATGTGGCTTATGCAATGTCAAAAGAAGATTACCATGATTTGCTTCAAATAGGACAGAACAATGAAGAAGAAATGTAATATTATTCTAATATGTTTTTTAATTTACTTCATTAGTAAACATGAATTATAGAAACAATGCGAATAAAAAAAGAAGAATCGATCTTGCTAATATTTGTAAGGGTATTATGAATGATATTACAGCAGTGTATTCAATTTCTGAAAACAATTCTTCTTTATGCTAAAGAAAAAAGATTTCAAAAAAAATACGTAGAATTTCATTATTGTAAGAAATCATCCATTCTATCAACACAAAAACAGTTTGGACTGTCAAGTGGTCTTGGTTGACCACTCCCAGACTCAAGTAATGACACCATTAAGGACAGAAAAAATAGTATCAATTAAATATTCTGAATTGGTACAAAGCACAGAAGATACAATCAATGATGCAGATAAGAACAAGGTGCTAACTCTTTTGTTGGATAAGATTGGACTTGGCTTTGGAAGTGATGATAGCTGCCTCGGTATAATTGCTGTAATAGAAATACCCGGTCTAAGAGAAAAGCGCGATAAACTTTTGCCATTGGCAAGAGAATTAACAAAACTCCCATCTAGCGATTTAGACGAAGTCGTAGTCCCTGAAGCAGGCTATCAAGTAGGGTGGAGCCATGGGAAGGAGAAGCTTGAGGGACTAAATAAGTTTGATTTGGCAAAAGGATCATTTTACGCAAATCCGCTTACAGATGACTTCGTTGCTTCGTACAAGGAACGATTAACAGAAGATTCTTCTGTGAGCAATCATCAATCATTGACGCAAAGGATGGACAAGCTTGCAAAAGACAATTACCCTTTTTTCGCGCCGAATGTTTGGCCACCCAAGATGCCTCAGTTGAAGACCTCGTTCAATGAGGTTGCAGCAACTATTCACGCAATAGGGAAGATGATTGCAAAATTATGTGACCTGTATGTTCAATCGAAAGTAAGTTGGAAATATCACTGTTGGAAATTTTACGTTTGATGTTTTGATAACAATCTTCCTTCGAATGACCTTTGTTTTAGACACCAAATTCAAAGTTATTTAACAAGTTAGAGAATGTATTGGAAAATTCTTTAATTTGTAAAGCTAGACTTTTACACTATTTTCCAACCGGAAACCTGTCTCAGGAAGAAAAGAAACTATCTGATAATGATTTTAGCTCTTGGTGTGGATGGCATAATGATCATGGTTCATTGACGGGATTACTTCCTGGAATGTACCTAGACGAGAATGGACAGCAAATTCAATCTCCAGATAAAAATGCTGGACTATACATCAAATCAAGGGGTGGTGATACTATTCAAGTGCAGTTACCAGCCCAACATAACTGCTTGGCATTCCAGATCGGTGAGACGACACAGATACACACAGGAGGGATTCTTCAAGCTACTCCCCATGCTGTTCGAGGATGCAGTATGAGTTTAGGTGAAAAAATATCTCGTGAATCGTTTGCTGTCTTCATGGAGCCAGAATACGATGGTGAAATGGAAATATTAGAAGGAAGAACCATTCAAGATGTACAGAATGTTGATAAGGCGAAGCTCTTTTTGCCGAAAGGAGTTAGGACTTTAGAATCTAGATTTACTACCGGAATGAATTTTGGTGAATTTAGCGATGCTACTTTTCAGGCCTTTCATTGATTTGGTTACCTTCAACTTATCCTTCTGCAGTAATTCATAATTTCATGTAAATTTAGGCTTAAATGCCGTGATGCTTTCGAAAATTGATGGAAGGCCAAAACTATAAGATTGAGGTCATTCTAATGTAAAATTGTAATGGTTACCTATTATTTTATCTTGTGGAATGAAAACCTTGTAAGTTTTCATAAAACTCTGGCCATAGCCAAATTTTAAGATTACTCAAAATTGACCAGAGATTATACTATTTGACAACATGCTGACAAATAGAAATAATAAAAGATTGTGTCTGTGTAATGCTTCATGAAACAGAATTATTTATGAAAACATGAACTTGAGAGGAGAAAAATACATAAAAAAACAATTCAGTGCAAAGAAAAGATTTTTCTTTCGCTTTAATAACTTTGCTGACTTCAATAAATTGCAATAGGAACTATATCCCATGGTTATTAGTTTCTCCAATAGGCTGGTCGATATTTATTGGATCAAGAGGAGCTATCTCCTGGTTGTTTGGTATTGGTCTGTTTTCTGTGGCAGGAACTGCAAGGTTGGCTCCATTTCCTCTTGCAACTCCAGAAAATGTTCCCATTAAGATGCTTTCCACAACAGCTTCAGCGGATAATCTTCCTCTAAGTTCCTGTAATAAGACTGACCTATCATATTGAGGAAACATATCAACGAGTTGAGCTAATGCAGCAGCCTCCTCTTCAGGTGACATAGGTACTGCGCCTGTAAATATCAATAGTCTGCGCCAAAAAGATTGCTCACGTGGTGCATTTTCTGCATTTCTCGCCCGTTGCTCCTCTTCAGCATTCCCATTATTCATGTTATTATTGATATTATTTGTATTGGGATTGTTATTGACTATATCGGTATCATCGCCTGCAGTTGGCCTTCGTACAACTTCAAACGAAAATGCTGGCAAAGGTAACCAAGCAGGAAGGATTCCTTCTGTTGAGAAGCGAAACAGAGCGTGCTCATGAGGAGGGAGATTTTGTTGTTGATTTATGTCATCCACCTGATTTTGTAAATTGTTTAAATTTAGACCTGCGTCAATTTGTTCCTGGTTATTGATTTGAGTTGTAAGTCTAAATGCATCAGTAGGATTAGGATCAATGTGCCCATGCGATCCTTGGAGAAGAGGTGCCCTACAAAGTGGACATTTTGCGGCCTCAATGGAACGGGATCTTTCCACAACCTCACGAAGACAATGTGCATGATATAAATGACCACATCCTAATTTCTTCACGTTTCCAACGGACATGGAGCAAAGACAAATGCAACAGACATCTCCGCTTGCAACTGCTTTTTGAATGTCTGATTCGGTCGCATCCTCAAAGAGCCCGTCGAGATCACGAGATATCTTGTGCATATGTCTACGTTCAATAATCTTGGGTGATAAATTGATATATAATAAAGTTAGCAAAATGATATGTCATGAGAGGTCAAAAATGACGAAAAACTTACTTTACGGCTTGCCGCAGAAATCGCGGTATGTAAATGCAAAGCGAGGACACCATCTACTAATCCACAAGTCAGTCCATGAAGAGACCAAATATGCAAAAAGTGGCAAATTGTCAATAGTGCGTTCATCAATTCGATGATAAATACAAATTTTTCAAGTATCTGAAGTCGTCGTGAATGATTTGCCTCAAGTACTTCAAATTGTTGATCAAGATACCGGATTTGTCCCTGATTGTTTTGTAAAACTGTCACGTCGGTATGATCTCTGTTCATGGCGTGCAATTGAATTTGTCGTTCTTCAATTACCGAAAGTGCTTGACTATGTTTCTCCTCCAGAACCTGTGTTACATGACGTGCGAGATGAACAAAAACATCTAATGCTAGGAGTAAACAATCACATGTAAGAAGTAGAACCATGCCAATTCCAGCACCATGAAAGAGAGCGACACAGCAAGCAGCTGCAGTGAAATTACAGCAAAGGACTAATAAGAGGAGCCGCGACACTCCACGTCTTGGAGAAAGACCAGCTTGAGATGTATGGTTTGTAGTGCACGCTGCGAGATATGAAAGACTCCGCAAAAAAGAAAGAAGCGTGTACCATGACAAAAGAATGAGCAAGTCTAGGGTATCAGGCTCTACAACTGCGGAAATAAGAAGAAGTTTGAATATGAGAAAACCTCCAAGTCTTTCTCTTCCTGAACGACGATGCCTTTGATCATCAGCAGCCAAATTACGATTTAAATCATTCATGTTTTGATTTTGCACGTTTCCCCCAAAAGCTGTAGCATTGGTATCGGTTGGGCCAAGAAACAAGTCGGCAACTAAAGAATGTAACAAGTACGTAACAGCGAGTAGAAGATTGGCGATGGCAAGTAGACGAGGAGTAGAGGTTATGATTTTATCAATAACTTGAGTCGTACCACCTCCTTCGTTTGGGTAGAGAAAAGCATCATCAACTAAAGAGAGAATAAATGAAAAGAAAGGTATCGATTTGAAGTTTTTTAGTCTATCTCTGGAAGCTCTATGATTTAGTGCATCCTTTGTATCTTTTGAATTTGATGATAAAAGTTCTTTGAATTTCATTCCTAAAGGGTCAATCCAACGTAGAAACATAGGCAATTGATTACTTTTGTTTTTATTTTGACTCCCTGGTTTTTTGTTAAATTCTAAGTCATATCCATTAGCTTTGGAAGTTTTCCGGCTTTTCTTATCCTCATTGAAAAAAAAAGTGTATGGAAATAGTATCCCTTGACCAGGAGCAGGTGTTGGGTTTTGGAGGATATCTAACATGCTCTGATTTTCGTTTTCTGCAACACCTATTCCTTGTACAAGTTTTGGGCTAATTTCAGTGTTTTCTTCACCTTGACTATTAGATAAAAGATCAGTTTTTGATCGAGATTTTTGAAACTTTATTGAAGGATTATCATTTTGAGAAGATATTGATGGTTGCGAAGGGATATTGTTGGCATTCCCAGAGGATGTCACGATAGCCAAGAATGCAACAACGGAAGAAACCAAACAGTAAAGGTGTGAAGTACGCATGGGTCGGTTTCTCCTCGGAGGTTGATAAACATGAGGAGGTTGGGCCGTCTCTTGTGCAAATGTTTGTGTTTCGGTTTGTTGTGTCCCTCTTAGATTGTTATTATTGCCATTGTTGGTTTCATTTCGCCTCCTTTGACGTAAAAGACCTGTAGAATGACCAGTTTCCATTTTGATATTCGTATTCGTTATAGATAGTATTTGCTTCAAATTATGGTGATTTGAGTAAGATCCAACCTTTCTTCCAAATTATATAATTATCTAGTTTTAGTGATCAGCTTTGATTTCGCTTTATTTGTCATTCCTTTATGCGAAGGTAACATCAAACCTTCTGATGGAACTGCTTGTGAAAAAGAGTTATAGGGGATGGAAGTCTCTTACACTCCAATTCCATAAAGTTCTGTAGGATACCGTACGGGATTTGACTATGACAAAGCGATTTCGTTCAACAGATAGAAAAACCTGGGCCTAAAATCACAAAAACTAAATACGATACACATGTTGCCACCATAATTCTCATAAGGGTCTTGTTTGATTGATGATGTGGCTTTTCTTTAGATGTCTAATAGGAATATTTTTACTTAGATAAATTAAGAATTCCTTGCATAGGTATATGAATCTACATTCATATATATTAGTAGAACTATCATCAAAGCCAGCAGTGTGTAAAAGAATATGAAAAAGCTCCAACTTGCATTATTATTTATTAGAGAAGATACTTTTTCTGCGTTGGATAGTTTCAGTTGAATATGGTCAAGTTATATTTTTGGAAGTTAAGAATATCATTCCCCATGATGCACAAATTATTCAAATCAAAGAAGGAAACAAATTCAAAATAGACATTTCATTCACTCTTCAAACTCCAACAATACAGCACTAAGCTAAAATGAAATAATTATTTGAGTTTCTCGTCATCTTTGGACTGCTGATCATCCCAATACTTATTTGTGGGTAGAAAACACCAATGAAACGAAAACAAACTCCATGAACTATGGTCAACTTTCGATAGAAGATTCATGAAGAACATCGTTCTCATCCATTGTCCGCTTATTCATAAGAATTTTCGGATTCGATCTCTTTTTGTATCACCTCCTGCAGAGGTACCTTATCACTCATAATACGCTTCACCTCAGCAATCCTATGTTCAGTCCATTTGGGTGCAAAAGTCTCCATAATTTCCATAGCTTTTTCATCCAAATCATTAATGAACATCAAAACAACTGAATTAATCACCATATCTGTGTTTGTCTCTGCAATTACCGTATTGTAAATTATAGAAGTTGCTAACGCAAGAAATGCTAAAAACAACAGTCGAAATCCGCTTATTAAAAGTTTTATATCGAACAGGCCGATAGCCTTTCGGATTTGAAGTAAGCCATTGATGATGTCAACGCCAAGGTGTATAAAAAGGAGCAGAATAGTTAGCACCCAACCAACTCTTCTGAGTTTTTTTTCTTTGCACATTAAGCTATTCTCCGTACATTTAATTGTAAATTCCCAGTCTGATTGGGGATTATTGGGATCTGATGCCAGGATAAATATTACAAACATGGAAAGTTGTAAAATAGTGATAAAGATATGCATGGAATGGGCAGCTATTTGGCTAGAGTCTAGAAACACGAAACTGTATACAGAATAATCCTTGTATATTAGGAGTGGATCCCTATCATCAATCAACCAATGCTTTCGATGTACTCTCCCATAAATCAATTTTATATGAATGGCAATAATGAGGATAATTGGAAGTATGATTGGCAATCCATACACAGGTATCACAATTATAGGTGATGACCAATTAGCGCGACACTTATTGTCTGAGTCGTCTGGATCACAACACATGGTACATGACATACACTTTGTTCCCGAATTTACTTTGCAATCTGAGATATATGCATCTAGTCCGATTCCAGATACTTCGATTATGGGAGCAGCTCCCGTAAGCCGATTATTGTGAAACTGCACAATTTCTATAAATTTTAAATTACTCAATTCTGAAGGAATAGCTCCTTGAAGTGAATTATGGTGCAATATGAGCAGCTTTAAGTGTTGCAAAGTAGATATCTCAGACGGTATCGTTCCTGTGAAATGGTTCGAGTGAAAAAATATTTTTTCAAGCCCTTTTGATTTGAAAACAGGTATCGATCCTTCAAGATTATTTTCATTAAGTTGAATTTCCGTTAAATGTTGTAGTTCACCTACAAAATCTGGGATCCTGCCAGTGAAAGTATTCTTTCCTAAACGAAAGCTGGTCAAGTTCTTACATATCGAGAACCCAACTGGGATGGATCCAAACATTAAATTATCTTCAATGATGAATTTCTCTGTGCAAGTCAATGGCAACCAAACATGAGATCCTATAATATACAATATGGATATGCATATTTACAAGCATAGTAAATACTTACCTAGGTCTGGCGAATAAAGTGCGTTATCCATTAGAGTTCCTTGTAGTATGTTGTTGCCCATATCGATTTCTCTTATTTTTTGAGAATACAAAACAGCAATTGGGAACTCGCCCTCAAAATGATTATGATTAGCTTGAAATATTTCCAGCTCCGGAACATTAGAAAACATAAACGGGTCAATAGTGCCGGTGAATGAATTTCCATTAATGGAAAATGATTTTAAGCGTGACAGACGCCCAAGCTCCCACATAAGTGGTCCTGAGAGCTTCACATTCTTCACTCCAAGTGTTTCATCTGAGCTCATTTCAGATATGGTGTCATTGTCAAAGCTGAGCCCTTCTATAAACCTATCCCCAAGCTCATCACATTTGACACCTGGCCAATCGCAAGTACTATGAGAAGAAAACTTGTCAAAATCAAATGTGTCTTCTTGAGAAAAGTAGAATACAGCCATTACGTATCTTTGTAACAGTGTACCATCACACACTTCATA
>Ga0209092_10001657_pt1 | contig 21339 bp, 20 predicted proteins | sample FraStrMetagenome_FD_187446 | JGI IMG/M metagenome (GOLD analysis project Ga0209092, IMG submission 187446) | Marine eukaryotic phytoplankton communities from Arctic Ocean - Fram Strait ARC3M Metagenome (SPAdes) (version 2) | ecosystem: Environmental > Aquatic > Marine > Oceanic | place: Fram... | reverse complement strand
TAGAAGTTAATAAAATAAAAGCATACAGTTTAAAAAAAATAAATAAGCTAGGCTATTTTTCTTTCAAAATACGAACTTTCAATAGAGACTGACGAGACGAGAGACGACGAAGGAACAAGACGCAAGACGACGAAAACATGTATTAATATATCGTGTTGACTTTACAAGAGGAAGTAGATGTTACTCCCCCGCCCTCCACCTCCAACTTAACTTAAACAAACTATAATTATTAATAAATAATAATATAAGTTCAACTAACGGAAGCATATCAGAGTCGTTGTATTTCGTAAAAATGTTCCGATGTTTCCTTCTATTCATCCTCCTATGTACAAGAAGAGTCATAGTAGTAGGTGCAATCCAATTGAATGCCTTGCGAAAAGTTACGACGTCGGACAGGAATGTTGTGAATAGGAGAAATGTTGTTGGAAACGTTATTTCTGGTTTAGCATTTACTGCACTTTCCAAGGGAACAAATGCTGCGAGTGCGGATGCTTCCTCGACGTATGCAACGAGTGCCGGAAGGCGAGGGTGTCGAACTGATACTACCCCCTCTCAGACTGTTGTAACTTGTGATGGAGATTTGCGGATAAACAATACCGATGGAAGATTGAGTCGAATATCTGCGGTTGAAAATGGTGTGTCGACAAGTAGTGTGAAGAATCCGAGTCGTTATAGCCCACCATGGAGCTACCTCACGCAAACTGATAGTCCAGGAGAAGCATGGAGGACTTTAGTGACTACCGTGAATAACTGTGACCCTGGAGTAAAAATTGTTGAGGTATCTGATACTTATTTGCATGCTACTGTTCCCAGTGCCTTTCCGAAAGGGCTGGGCGATAACTCCGTGGACGATATCGAATTTTTCTTGAAACCAGATGACAACCTCGTGTTGTATAGATCTGCGAGTAGAACGTCAATCTTTGTTTATCCACTGACGCAACCCGTGAGCGATCAAAACTCAAACCTAAAGAGGCTGGAAGGAATACGCAATACACTCGGATGGGCAAGATTAGGAGATCCACAGACAGGGTCAAATCCTATATAAAAGCCTTCCACTCAACAATCGTAGTTATTCGAAATGTAGAGAAATTCATTTGGCTTTATATTCTAAGCGTTTTAAAGTAAAATATTAGAGAAAAATTTTACCATCTAAAGAATTAGATAGGTCGATGTCCGGATCGCAACAGGGGCACCCTCGCCTTCTTATACCTGGGGCATGCTCCCGCTCGAACATTTCATTCAGTATAGTAGCACTTGACTTTGAAAACCCCGTGTTAATTTTTGGTTGCTTTCTCCATGCTGCTGCGCTACCTAAGCCTCTATCCATTGGTAGCTCTTTACTTTTGGAAGGCTTCGAAAGTCTATCGGCATTATCATCTGGGAGTTTGTAAATGAAGTTTCCTGATACTTCATTATTGGTGTTACTTTCCACGACCTTAACCTCTCTCGATGCATCATTATTATCCTCCTTATCTTCAACGACCTTAATCTCACTCGATATGCCATCATTATCTGTAATACGTACATCTGAAGTCAATGTTGGTGTTTCCACAGGTTTCGGATCAAGAATTAATGATTCATCTTCGTCAAATGCAACCCCTATTTCAGGAGGGACACAATCATTCGAAATATAATTTTTGAGAGACGCAATCAGATACTCGGCGAGAAGCTTACGACCACTGCTATCATCATCTGGCACAGCTTGTTGAATCGACCCAAACAATGTATCACGAACGCTACACGCAATAAGAATGGGATCTTTTCTACCACCTAAAGTAGGAGGCAATGCATCCAACACATCATCTTTCGTCACCTCTACAAGCGGTTTCAAAACATTCGTTTTATAAGTACCCCCCGCACTTTCGTCCAATCCATCAATTAACTGTTTCATTTTTTCATCCGGTCCCGGTATGCGCGGAAAGACGATAGCGATTGCTGTTTCGAGCGGTACACAACCAGGGACGTTACATCGTTTCTCCATAATCATAACAATTGTACCTTCGTCAAGAGCCGATTCGGGTATGCATTCTTCGACGTAATCAACGACTTTTCGTTTATGCCTTCGAAGGGCTAGATTTTCGTTGGCAGAGAACATTATTGGAATGAGCAAGTATGGTTTCAGTTGCGACCACACGACAAACAATAAAAAAGGTACAAGAGTAGAAGTTAATAAAATAAAAGCATACAGTGTTTAAAAAAAAATAAAAAAGGTTGGTGATGAATAATGTGTTTACGTGCAGTCACAGTTCATAAAAAAGTATGAATATATCCAATAACAATTGTGAAAGCATGTAGGTAGAAGATATTCAATAAATTTAGTTCGAGGAGGTGCATGTTTTTTTTTTAACTTATATGTTTACGTGCAGTGAAAAAGTAGGGTGCTCCTTCTTCGCCTGGAACAAAAGCCAGAGGAAGCGTTTACTCGTGTGTGAGATGAGAGTGAAAATTAAAAATTACGATTTACCAGCATCCAGCTAAAATATGATCGGTCACAGATGTGATAGTTTCATGTTTAACACACGCACACACTCGAAGCTTATTGGCTAAATTCTAAATTCACTACGAGTACATGTGCAGTAGATCTACATTGTACACACACAACATGCAACACTTTCGTCGTGAAACGAACAGAGTTCACAAGGATACAAGCAAAAGAAAGCAAGTCCCGCGCATTCATGTTGTCATCCGTACACACATGACATTATTTGTACGAAGGTACACATACATGATGCACTTCGGTTGTGTCATGGGTCATGGGAGGAGCGCATAATTGTCGTCTCCCTTTTGGAAGGATTCATCTCTTTCATTGGAGACCAAAGGACCAATCCATCCACAATGCACTCCATATTATATATTCGATAGATACCTATAACAAACACTACAGAACAAACAAGCACACCCGATATGGAAAAACATTCAAACCATTCCTTTTTTAATGAAATATGAATAATTACAGTGACGATAAAGCTGCTACGGGGGAAGGCAGTAGTCGCAAATCTATTCCGCGGCCCATCCATTACACGCGAGAACTCAATGAAAAGCCAGCTTCGAATGAACCGAAATCTTCATACACGGATGATTCCGAGTATCTTAACGAGGAGTACTTTTTAGGGAAGCTTGGTAGGAGCAGTCGTAAGTATAAGGCATCTCGTACAGTTTCGTCAACTGAAAGCCTTAAGACTTTTGACAGTTCCGAGACGAATTCTATGTCAGGTCAACCGCGAAGTAATAATCATCCAGTTTTGAAATCGCATTCTGTGGGGACGATGATTGTGGAAATGGACGATGAAGTATTTTCGCCTCCTCAAAATAAATTAATTGAAGATTCAAATGCACAAATTGTCCGAGGAGATTTGGGAAGAGGTGGACAATCAGGGAATTCTTTGTCGGTCGAGAAAATACGGCGATCGCAATTCGGAAAAGTAACGCTTCGACCTCGTAGATCTCGTTCCGCCGATTTTGTTTTCGTTGATGGTAAGAAGAAACCGTGGAACGGTCATCAAAAGGCGAGGAAGGACAAACAACAAGCTAGGTATCAATATGAAGTAGGAGCCGGGGTGGGAGGCGACTTTTACATAGGCGATAATTCCGACAGCAATGAATCTTCTGAGAATGACGACTATTGTCCTCCTGAGATTAATAATTATATTCCTTCTGAAATCGAGATTAAAGTATTGCAACTCATCGAGAATGTAGAGAATAACTTAATCAAAGGTAGTCCAAAACTTGTGTTGGAAAAGCTCAATTTGAGATTTGATGATATACCTTATCACCTTCTGAGTACTGAGCCGTTATGTTCGAAGCTTCATAAATTGTCATTAAAGAATAACAGTATATACGAGCTGTCTCCTGTCATCGTTCAGGGACGTATGACTGGTCTATCGACATTGATTTTGCAACATTGTGACTTGAGGTCTCTACCAGACAACTGGAATTTACCAAATTTAAGAATACTAGATTTATCTCATAACAAGCTATCTTGGGTTGGCGTGGTAAGTGTCGATGAATGCTTTATTCTGTTGTCTCAACATAAGTCTTACTTGGAAACAGACTACTTTTGAAGGTGTGTCGAAACTTGAACATCTTGATTTCTTTGCGAACGAGCTTGAAGAACTAGAATTACCTATTTTTACCCAATTATCCTATTTGAACATTGGTTACAACTACCTGAAAAAGTTACCAACAAGAATACATTTGTTAGAAAAGTTAAGGATACTCAAGATTGGTGGCAACAATATTAGTAAGATTCCAGAAGAAGTTGTGTTAGATCTAGAGCTTAAAGAACTCGAAGTCGTCCCAAATGATCTAGAAGTCCCTCCTTTATCTATTTGCAAACGCGGTCGTAAAGCTATGCGTCGATATTATCTCGACAAGCGTTCGGAATCGAAACGGGTCCCAAAGAAAAAACGTGGAGAAAGGTCTAAGAAGATGTCATCAAAAGATAAACGTAATCTTTCTCGATTAAGGTCCTCAACCTCAGTTGATACTTACGTCGCCACCAACAATACAATTCGTGTTATATTCATTGGAAACGCAATGATGGGGAAAACTAGCACGATTCACGGCTTAAGGCACTGTCATTTGGAACAACCGTCCAGTGAAAGCACTAGTCGGCATCTCGGACGTACCATTGGGATTGAGATTCATAGAATGGAAAGTAACAGCGAAGAAAGCTCGAAAACACCGCTTTTGTTAAATTTATGGGATTTTGCCGGACAGCATGTGTACCATGGAACGCACGAAATTTTTTTCTCTCCTCATTCGTTATACGTGGTAGTATGGAATATGATGGCATCATCATCTGAACGCTTACATAATCGCATAAGTGCAGAAGCAGAGAAGACGTTAAAGGAAGACATTGATTTAAAAATTCAATATTGGATTGACTGCGTCCAGTCATCAATTCCTGGTGCTGTGATTTTGATTGTAGTGTAAGAAGCATTATTATCTTCAAGCTTCTTGAACTTCGTCCACTAACATAACATTTTTTGCAGAACTCATGACGACGTTGTTGAGCCTGATTTGGCAAGAGAGAGATGTGACTTTATGCAGAAGGTAATTATGATATTTCGCTACTATAATGGGATTTATCTACAACACTCTGACATGAAATTTCTAACTTTAGAGAATCATTATGCATGAGGAATCTCGTTGTCGCGATTTGAACGATCGCCTGAAATCACTCACTCAGAAGCATCAAGCAGATTCAACTGAGGCAAATCGATTGCGATTTCTAGTTAGAAACCGTCCCAAAATAAAGTTTGATTCTAGATATGGGGTTGTAAATCGAGTTAGTGGCAATCTGTCAAAGTTGTCAGGCTTTACGCAGCTTCGTGAAACCATTGTGGAAATAGCTGAGAGTCTCCTCAGAACGCATGTTGGTATTGACCTTCCCAAAGTGTATCAATCGACCGAAAGTCTTGTTCGCAGGCTGAAAGAGGAGGCACCAATCATTTCGTTTACAAAATTTACCGAACTGTTGCGGATTGAAGAAGATATTGAACATGATATGCAGGTGGTTGATGCTCTACACTTCCTTGCCGATAATGGGGAGTTGTGCTTCTTTCGAGAAAATTCCGAGCAGGTGAGACTAGATTAGTAAAACATTGCTTGGATCGCTCCTTGCTTATTTAACGTATATTGAAATGAAGATAGGGAATCTTTCGAATAGTTGGCACTGTGGGGATTCTGAACATTTGTTACAAAGTTTGAGCAAAGAAATCATCTTCCTTGTTCCTCATTGGCTTGTTAATGCGCTAGCCACAATTTTAAGGCATGATTTATCTTTGCGTCTTCGCGGAGGAAATGAAGAGAGATTTGGTGCAAAGCACAATCTTGCTACGAATTGCCCCTATATTTCTACGGAAGAAGCAAAAATTCTTTGGGACCGAAATGATTATATCGCCAACGGTTACAACGCGGCGCTGAAACGAAAGTTCATTTTGGCATTTTCAGAGGAGAGATATTCATTTTTGTCGTCGCTCCTAGTTAGATTTAACGTTTTGGTACCGATGGTTCAGCCGGTGAGAACTTCTAATTTGACTGAGTCCAACTTAGTTTACTTCTTGCCTAGCCTCCTCGACGATACTGCTGCGGAGAGGTGGGAGTACAAAAAATGCAAAGCTTTCGAAGCAACAATTTGCACGACTTGGCGATTACTTAATTTTATTCCACCCGGATTTTTTGAACGCATAACGGGAAATATCTTGCGAAGACTTTGGGCTCGAATAGATGATAGCTTTGCCTCTACAGATAATGCAAATCGACTGCATAGATTAAAGCCATTGCAAATACATTGTTGGAAACGCGCGCTCTTCTTGGAGTTGTTACTAGGGGATGATACAAGAGTCCACATATTTGTTCAAATAGAAAACAGAGATTCTGAAGAATGTGTGGCTTCGGAAGGAATGGTCGACGATGAAAAACGCCTTATCGTGTCCGCCAGGTGAGACTGGGTACAATTATTTTTTCTATAACGCACTTGTATTAAATCTCATACAATTCTTTTTAGAGGTCCTTTGGGAAGTTTCAGTCTTTGTGGAGAATTACTTTACAAGGGAGGCTTAAAGCTTGCACTCAGTGTTATAGAAAAAGTTCTCGATGGATATGAAGGTTTGTCATTTGAAAAAGAGGGTGTGTGTCCCAAATGTCTGCTCTACTTACCAAGTCGACGGCTAGCAAGAGTATGGCAATGGCAAGTAATTCGTTCAACAATTAAAGACGGCGCTGACCAACTAGTTTGTGATTATGGTCATTCGACAGATCTTCGGCTAATTGTTGGAGAAGTTACTTCAAAGCGTGATGAAGCGTCGTCGCCTGTTCATACCTTATTTGGAAAAGTATTTTGTGAATTTAAGGAGGTATGTTCCCTTTAGATAATAGGCAACACCATCCTACTTTCTTACCTTGTTCAAAAAATAGGAAGTTAAAATTCCACTTAAAAAGTGTTTTGGCGCAGTTGTTTTAATAGCTTTATGGAGCGAATTTAGTTCAAAACTAGTTCCGTGTGGTTCTGGGTTCATTGTAGATGCTAAAAGAGGGCTCATTGTCACGGCAGCACATTGTCTGATCGACCTTGTAGAAAATGAAGATGGTTTTGTTGATGCGTTTTCAAGAGAAGCTGCAACTCAGAGTGCTATCAGCCTCGGTACAAAATCGCGTGAAGGGACTTTTAACAAAATATTCATAGGCATTTTGAAGAGAAAGGAATCTGGTGATCATTTAACTGATGCAATTTTTCGATACAGGGCGGAAATAGTTGAGTATGACTCATCTTACAGAGTTGACGCTTGCGTGTTGAAGCTTGTTTCGAAGTTAGATTTAGATATGCGTTCAACGGATCGCAAAAGATGTACTGAGAGCGCCATCCCACCTAGTCATCTCCCTCGCAAACGGGCCTCGTTTTTCAAAAGAGAACATTTATCACAATTAAGGGCCACACCAACAGATCCAGAAATAGGTGACTTTGTTCATATTTTAGGTTTTGATCAACAAGTTGATGACGACGATAAATTTCGACGATATCAAAGCGACATGAACGTCTGTCTTGATTGTCCATTGGGCAGAATTCGTTCTATTTGGAACTCTAACGACCATGATACTCCCAGCATCGACAGAATATTGGCATGTTCTCGCGAAAATCGCTTCAAATGGCTTATACGAAAAGAAATCAAAGTACAGTGCAACACATCGCTTGGTCTTAGTGGTGGACCTGCAGTAAATTTCAAGGGAGAAGTCGTAGGTATAAATACACAAGGTGAACACCGACACTATAATTGCTATATTGCACCCACCTCGGAATGGATAAAGTTGGTTCAAAAGCACAGTCCAGATTAATGGTCGAAAGAACAATAAATGAACCGATAACCTAATGAATTAGATGCTTATCTATTTTTTTAAGCTTACAAGAAAAATGTCCTTGTCTTTGCGGCTGTCTCAGATGTCCAAAATGTAATGTAAAATAAAGAATTCCCAGTTTTACTTGCACAGTATGATCCCCTTGTCATGGACCACGGAATCCAGGAATTGTGAAACTATAGACACGAAAAATAGACAGATTTTCGTGTGAAACCAACTTTTGTCTTCTGCGTAAAGTTTTAGTCTTCAACGGCAAATCCCACTTCATCCCACTTCATTCAATATTATAATTTATAATTGCCCAACTTTTGACATAACGTGGTTATTCTTTTCTGATTCTTTTTCGATTCTTCTCGCTACCACTCAACTGCCTTCAACCAGGGGTCACACATGTCTCCTGCATTAAAGTGTCATATTTTTATTGCCCAGTTACGCTCAATTTTTTACATATGTACGAAATCTTTGGAGTTTAAACTCCCTCTTTCTTCTACAGTTACACAAACAATAAGGAATCGTAATATCCTACTAGGAAAAATGTATATCAATATATAAATTGTCAGCTGTACAAAAAGATTTTGATACATGTATTGAAAAATTGTCATCGTGAATGTTTTGAATGACCCCTGTGGAGAGAAATAGAAATCATACTTTTTATGTGATAGCCTCTGTTTTCTGCTTTGTATAAAGCCAACCCCAGTTCTGTTGGAAGTAAGGACTTTATAAATTTTATCCGCAAGAACACATCACAACTTTTGAGCAAAAAATGTTTGAGAAGAAATCTTTAGTTGCTCTGATCATTTTTATACAATTGTGTGTCGTGTATACCCAGCAAGAACGATGCTTTGACTTCTCTAATTGGGTCGATAGTGGAGGAGATTCCTGTTCCTGGTATGACAAAACAAATTCGAATCGTTGCAATATTTATGGAAACCAATATAAAGCAAATGGTAGCACAGCAAGGCAAGCATGCTGTGCGTGTGGAGGTGGGGTTAATTCTCGATTTTGGCCTTCAGCTACCCCAACACAGGCACCGACTGTTATTCCAACGATTTATATGCCTTGCTTATCCGACCCGAACTTTATGGATGAAGACGGATATAACTGTGAAGCGTATAGTGATAAATTTTTAGTAGACGATGCAGCGTTTTTAAATGGAGAAGATAGGTGTGCTTCTAAAGGAAATGAGACTAATGCAAATATTTATTGTTGCGAGTGCGGAGGCGGCTCAAAGTACTTGCCCAGTTCACTCCCAACTACGTCATCTAGTCCGACAGATGCAATTGAACCGTCCGCAGCACCAGTGGAGATAGAATGTATTGATATTTCAGGTTGGGTTGATTCATCGAAAGTCTCTTGCAGCGAGTATACGACGAATAAGTGCGAGAAAGACGGTGAATCTTTTTCCAACAGAGGTCTTACTGCAAACAAGGCTTGTTGTCAATGCGGTGGTGGCTTAAATGTGAGTGAGATAATCTTTTCGATGGTGGATAGGGCAGAAGAAAAAAAACTTTCACCCATCGAACAAGCGTTGAGAGCCGATGCAAACGAACCGCCGCCCCCATTATGTATTGATATTCCTCGTTGGCAACCAGATTTGATAATGAAAAACTTAACTTGCTCTAATTTCAACTGGAAAAAGGATGAGTCGAAGAATTTGGTAAGCCAGTTTTAACAAAAATAATAATTCTAGCTAACGTTTGATGTGCATTTCTTGTTCTTCAGGTTACATGCGAACAATTAGGTCACCTTACCAGTGTGAGTGGATTTAGTGCCAAGGAATCGTGCTGTATTTGCGGTGGTGGTTACATGGGTGACTTAATTGGGAGAACCTTTAGGGTATCATACGCTTCAACCAGCGACAATCATAGATATATTTACTATACTGATGAAAATGACAGAAAAAATTGGAATGGGACACTTCTTCAGTATTTACAAAACATTGGTGAAGCAACTGGGTTTGCTTTTTATGAAGTCCCTCTCACCGAAAGTTCATTAGACGTGTATCCAAATGATTTTGAATCTGCATGTGAAGCCGATTTGATTTTAGGATACACCGATGTTTGTTTGGGAACCTATTGGAGTAACGGTGAAGAAAAGGAGGGATATTCTGATTCTTTGTTCTCGACTTATTTTTATCCAGTTGTGAAACGAATCAAGGAAACTGCATGGGACAGATTTTTAGCTCCAATTGCTCCATTCAAAGGAAGCGCGTGGCTGTTTGTACTGCTTACATGCATGTACGTTTCTGCGGTAATGAACCTTATCCAAAGAAAAGCTTGCTACAAATCCCCCCATCACATCTTTACCATGTTTGGGGACGCCCTGTACCACGGCATTCGTAATTTTACGACAGGAGAGGTAACAAATGAAGACGAAAAAGAACGAATATCTGAGCGAGTGGTTGTCATAGGATTTGGAATGTTCGGGTTGGTAGGTTACCAAATATTTTGTTGAAAGCACCAAAGGGATATATGCGAATTTTTCCTCACCAAGTCAATTTTTCTATTGGACATAGATCATTCTAACGGCTTACACAGCTACCTCCGCTGCGTTTTTGATTTCAAGAAAGTTTGTAGAGTTTGAATCATTTGATGAAATTCTTGATACAGGAGCTACAATTTGCATTCATAATCGTGCATTCGATGCTTTTTTAGCGGAAAACCCTGAAGCTGGAGGAACCCTGTACGCAGTAAATTTGAAGACTACTCAGCTCCTCGAACATTTTATGAATGGAGTTGAGGTTAAAACTGCGGATGGGGGCATCATATGTGACTCAGTTGTTGTCGCAGAAGAAGCCTATATGGTCTCAATCAATTTCAACGAAGAAATCTGTCAAAATTTGAAAATGCTACGTTCGGAAGCTCTTCTTGAGGTTGGTAATGTGATACCTACATATTCACTGCTAGAATCATGGAGTGATGAGTTGGTTACCGTAATAAATAGAGGACTCACGACAAACATATTTCAAGATCTGATGGCATCCTGGGAATTACACATGAATGAGTATTTTGAGGACAAGTCTACAACTCACACAGAAATTGGACTCCATAACTATTTAAATGGTAACGTTAGTGAGTCATTGAGACGAAGAGTTCTTAAAGGTGGCAAGGGTGGTGCTAGCTCGAGTGCAGGTGGTAGTGCGAGTGGTGGTCAATCAGGAGGAAGCATATGTGGAGGAGATTACGACGTGAATCTGGAAATTTACAGCCTTGGTGCAAAGCATTTAGTATTTCCAATATGTATTGCTTTTGTTGCATCAACGATAGCCCTTGTCATGTTTTTCTCGAATGAAAAACGTGTTGTTGCTATGAAAAATGCACTGTCTTCAACTATTTTTGGCAAGAATATTGAGATGTCTACTCAAGAGATGCAATTTTTGTTAACAGTACAAGTAGAGGATATGGAAGCGGTAGAAATGTATGAGAAACTACGTGAGGCGGGAGTCGATGAGAGGGATTTAAGCTTGGCTTTAGATGATCTTCCTGATAAAAGGAAATTGATTGACCTGTTCAAGAATGAGTTTTCTTTTACTGATGAATGGAGCGTTCAACAGAAACTTAATATTTTGTCTATATCTGAGCTTGTTGCTATATGCAACTTTTGTTCTCAAAAAGAAATATCTTCAACGAAAGCTGGTGGAGAGGAAGACAAAAATCAGCTGTTGAGTATACATGCGTTGAATAATGGTGACGATCCGCACGCTGCACTTGTCAAAACAATTTTTCAGTCCGAAGAAGCAAAAGTGTTAGCAGTAAGCATCGCGAACAAAAAAGAGAATCATCACCATGATAATGAAGCTTTCGATATTTCTAAAGCTTTAAGGAAAGACAAGAGACTTATTCATGACGAAGTACCTTTAAATCCTAATGATTGCCCAGAATCGGGTCTTCTCGACTCCAATAAGAAAGAAGAAGACGACTCTAGAACGGCGGACGAAGAAACATCAAGTTGTCACCTTTCCAATAAGGATGATGAGACAAGAACGATTGTCGAAAAATCGTCCATGTCTTACTATTCCTACAAAAACAAAAATGATGCGACAGAAAGAACATTAGAATTTTTGGGCGACCGTAAGATATCGTCCGTAAAGAAAGAGAAAGCTCAAATAATTGACAACTATCGCGATTGCGATATGCTTGTTGATGCGGTTTCAGAGATGACGTTTCCTTATCTTATAAATAGTGTTAACGCGAGTTTTCCCAACAAATCAGAAAAACTGATGATCGCTAACCTTCTTGAAGACGTAGATTTTCTAGTCGATTCGCTTGATAATTAATATTCAGATTGAACTGTGTGTTGCTAAAGAAGGCAACAATTTGAGACTGAGTTTAGTCTGGATTATGGATGTTTCAGATATTCTTCACATAATTGCACTAGTGTTACGTGCTCTGTATTGTTCTTGTTGGTATATTGTAATATCACTTGGCGAACATCTCGGAATGTTCACCAAGTTGTATTGCAATATACCGGCAGATGTACTTGTCTGCTTGTTGATGCGTAACATGTTCTCCAATTTGTATTACAACATGCCTACAAATGCACTCGTCTGATTGTTGACGCGCGAGAAAGGGTATCGGTTCGACCAATTTCATGAGTGAATGTGCTCCCGTAAAGTAAACATGCATCAGGCATCAGCCAGATTAATTCGTTTGAATAACAACTCCAAGGAGTGGGTCCCTCGTAAGCACCTACGAATATCTGATATATTCCAAGATTTAACGAAAAAAAAAATACATCGCAGACTTTAAAACGAATAATATGATCTGTTTAGGAGATATTCTTTTCGCTTTAAAAGAATTTTTCGTAGCAAAACGCTCCTAAAACGCAACAGCATATCACCAGAAATTCTAGGTAAACTCATACACTGGGTATAAACTATGGGACTATTCCCTGAGAATCGAATAACGAACAAAAATCACAATTAAGCTTCTTCTTTCCAAATAATTTATGGAAAGCTAGGGGGTACCATTCCTCCCGAGAAGATATCCTGCCTTATTTTTTCTTTTTCCAAACGTAAATCATACTCTTTCTTCGCATTTTTACGAATGTTTCTCATACACAAGAGGCCCATCACAAAATATAAGAGACCCATGAACGTTAAAGCAAATGACGAAAATTTGATAAATAGAGATGCGTGACGGCCAGAAGAAGATCCATCTTCGTTGAAATTTACAGCTACAGACTGCTCAAGGCCAATTAAGCCGAGAAAAGAATACGTCAGCCCACGTATCATCCAACTGTGCAAAATAGGAATTTTGTTTATAACTAAAACCTCTTGCTCCGCGCAAATTGCACCAACACAAAAAATGCCCATATATATTCGTAAAGCCATTTGCACTAGTCCTAGTGCACTATCAGAATCCTCGTCATTTCTATCAAAAACGAGTGGAAGCACTTGCGATAAAAGCATACAAAGCGCAACGATCGTCGTCACCATACTAACCAAATCAAAATATAAATGCATACACTTTTTCCGAACCCTAACATCACCACGTTTCGTCCGAGTTTCCTCACGATTACTTTTAGGAAAGAGCAGCTGTGTCTGTTCATCAGGATCCTTTTGCAATGCCGACTTTTTTACCCTATCGAACGTCGTTCCATCACCAAGGTCAACAACAGCATCATAATCATCACCATCGTCATTATCATTATCATTGTCATCACCACCACCCGCCTCTCTACAGGATAATTTGCATATGAGTGTACGAGTAAATGCGGTATGTATAACAATTAAAGCATAAATGCATATAATTATCACTGCTCACTTACTCGAGGAGCCAAGAGGGGTTTTCACCTTCTTCCATTTTCTTTGATTTTCCTAACATTTTATCACCACTTCTGTTACTTTTTTTGCCGTGGGAACGACGCTTCATGAACTGTACGACGTCTTAATTAAATCGGATTGGATAGGAAGGTGCAGATTAATTAATGAATTAATGAATTGATGAATCGGAATGATTATCAATCCTCTGCTAGAACCTAGAACTACCACTTTTGAATACCAGTATTTATTATTATTATTTTTGAATCTGTTGTATGCTTTTATTTTATATTATTGTGTGATTGCACTGTCTCGAATTCGTTGTCGATTGTGCTGCGTTATTAATTAATTTAGCTCTTGAACGTTATTCATCGAGTGATTTTTTATTATTGAGGGCCTTGCCGTTTGGCCCCGGGCCCCGGGCCCAGTCCCCGTCACCCCAACAAACAAAATCCAACATCCAGGTCTCACATTCCTATATCATTTTCCATTACCCTATCATAATACCCTACACATATCTCATCGTTGTTTGACTGTTTGACTCAGTACAGCTGGTGATTTTATACTTGGTGGATAGTTACTGTATATTTCTCTCTCTCTCTCTCTCTCTCTCTATATATATATATATATATATGTATATATAAATATATATATCAAAGATATCCAAAAGCCAGTCTTGAACAAACGAGAAAGATAATCTGTAAATAGTAAATACACATGTTCATTGTACATGTTGTCGTATATTGCTCTCGCTCTCCAATTCGTTCATGATGATGGATGCGACTTCATCTCGATACCACGTCGAGCGCAAACGTGGTACCAATAGAAACAGACAATCCAGATGGGCAGGTAGCAGCTCCCTAACTTCGATCCTTCCAATATTCAATAATGAGGATGATGATGATGATGAAGACATGAAATACAGTAAACTTCCTAGTGGTGCTTTGTATGGAGGTTGTTATTATCCAAAGCCTCGTACTAAGAGGCGAAGGCTGTCTATTGTGAAAGTTGTTATCATTTCTATTGTTGTGGTATTCGTAGTTTGTATTTGTGCGGTTATGATGTCCTATGTGGGTTCGGGAGAATTTTATGATTTAGATACGATGAGCAATGGGATTCAACTTACGCCAGTTGAGACGTTAAAGGAGTTGGAACGGGAGAGGATTGAGCAGAAATATGACTATTTTGTGGATGGAGTTCCATTCAAGGTTCAAACGGGTGAACGACTTGAACAACTTCGTGCAATGATTCCTGAGTGGAGCCTTCCTATTGGCGAAAAGGATAGGAGAAAAGACCATCATACGACCAAATCTTCAAAAGCACCAATCGAAAGTGATCGAAAGCTTTTATCATTGGACCAAATGAATACATCCCAAAAGTGTGGTAAAATTGAAGGGACCAAGAGTATTACTCTTGTATTTCAAGGCACTATCGATAGATTATGGATACTTGAAGAGACATGTCGGAGGTGGAAGGATCCTATCATTGTTGTGCTGTACTTGAAATCAAAAGAAGAAAATTCAATTTTTGAAAGTAGTGGATGGGAAGAAGTATGTCCTCAAAGCACATTTATTCCATTTTATGAAGAGAGTAATGATCTTTCGCAGTATCCAGTAAATAGGATGCGGAATATCGGTATTAAAGCCGTGAAAACAAGTCATTTCATCGTTTTGGATTTAGACTTTATTCCGAGCGAAACGCTTCGAGATACTACCCACCAGTATCTGGAATATGTTTCTGATGAACGAGATGCTATGGTTATCCCGGCATTCGAGCAAAATCAGAAAAAATGCAACTCAAAGGAAAAATGCTCTCTTCTCTTACGCGATAAACCGGACTTTATTCCGCGAACGCTCATTGAGTTGACAACGTGTATAAAAGACAAGAATTGTTCTGTATTTCAGGCGTCAATCAATCCTGCAGGCCATTCTACCACTAATTCTAACAAGTGGTTACGAGAGGAGTGGTTCAACAGTGATGGGTCACCTCGATCGATAGGTTGCATTTCATCATCTAGATACGAGCCTTATGTTTTGTTGAGATGGTGCGATGGGTCAACTCCATTGTACGATGAGCGCTTTCACGGATATGGAAAGAACAAGATCGAATATATTGCACATTTACTTTATCTCAAATATTCCTTCTCTGTCTTGCCGGCTGGGTTCATTGTTCACTTCCCACACGAAGAATCAAACATCAAACACACATGGATCAATAATGAAAAGCGCATACATGAGGAAAATGATCGACTATACAACAAGTTTCTTGCGCAATTAAAACAACGCTTTAAGAAACCGGGATTACCACACTGTTAACCTTCCATATTTTGCGTTCCATTCGACACTTCTTCCTACGAGCAGCCGAACGGATTTGACATCTTATCAATTTTGTCAGTACTTATGTCATCGTGATCATCGTGAACGTATGACGTATGTTCGAAACTTGGCGATATGCCGTTTGATTAATAGGGATTATTGGTTCGATATCGGATATGAATACCTCAAAGAATACGATTGTATGAAAAAAAGGTGAAATGTAGGTCATGATTATAATCAGTGACTCTATCTAAATGGTTGACAGTGTCTATATACAGTTTCGACACCATTGTAAACGCCTCAGATTCCGATAATGGAAGTGACAAAATTGGCGTTTCTCGAAAGTCAAATCAATAAATAATATTATCATGTCGTAAATGAGGTCAAAGCAGATAGCATGTTTCAAATTGAATCCATTCATGAAATAAATATCGGCGATGAGAATAATCGAGGATTAAATCACAACTACCTTCATACGTGCTGACAGTCATCTCGATATCTCTTCACTTCAATTATCAAGACTGATTCCTCAGCTCATAAAAATTGTTCGGAATCATACAGAAAACAATGGCTTGTATTTGTATAATCTTCGATGGGTCATGAGAATAAGTAGGTCAAAGCAGATGACATGTTTTCAAATTGAGTCCATTCATGAAATAAATATCGGCGATGGGAATAATCTAGGATTAAATCACAACTACCTTCATACGTGCTGACAGTCATCAAGATATCTCTTCACTTCAACTCACAAAAATTGTTTGGAATCATACAGAAAACAATGGCTTCTATTTGTATAATCTTTGATGGATTATGAGAATACAGGTATGCAAGATTCAAGCAGGATAGACCTTTTAGAAAAATCTTACCTATACGTTGGAAATATATAAAGGGTTCTACTCCTTTCTTTCCTGCCAAAAAACCAAATAAGTCTGCAGCAAATGTCTGACAATTTCTATTGACTTCACTGTACCGTTGATCTCGTCCGATGTAGTTCAAAAGATATTGTGATATGTGAGATTTGTGACGAAAGCATATTCTAACAGGATGTGAGTGAGAAAATCTGGGATCCACAAATCTGCGGTTATAACAACCAAATTAAGGATGCCAGAGCTAGTTTAGATGCAATATTCAACTTTCAAAATCTAAATACACACCTATGTTCATGCCCTGAATATTTATGTACATATTCTTTAAATTCCTCAAACGTCTTGGCTTCCACATCGAGACATCGAATTTCTCCAAGAGACCAAGTCCAAGGGGCGACCATACGCCGAGGAAAAGTTTCGTAAAGCAATGATGGATTGGCGTTCTTGTCAATGTGAAAAATTGTACCGAGTATAAGAAAATAAAGGGCGGGTGTGTGCATGCTAGGATCACACGACATACCTTATCATCGTACCAATTACTTTTACCACTGTAACCTGATAATCCATTCAAAAGAGCTAGCTCAACAACGGTCACGTATTTCTTATGATCCCATTCCAACAGAATCGCTGAATGATATGTAAACCTCTCTTTTGGATTCTCCATCTTTCTTCCGCCAACTGCATATCGATGACTGAACATATGAACATGTGTGCAAATTGGGTCTACTGTTTCACCAATTTCTTTTTGTGGGATACGGATCATATCTAAACCATGCAACAAACGCGGTTTTTCACGATTTGCTTCAAACCACCACGCATAACCCGGACTATTCTTTGACCAACCTTTGCTAGTCCATCCTGGTGCTCGAAGTCGAACGCGCACTTGTTCATGTCTGATAATACCTAATTTTGCCTCAGGGAAGGAGGGAGCAATTCCTTTCAAACCCTCCTTTTTATAAGACCAAGTTCGTCTAGTAACTGGAGCAATACCACGTTTCATCGATGGCACAATCGTTCCTTTTATGGAAACAGTTATACTTTGCACTTCGAGCAACGCAAGACTGGGCCACCCATTCAGAACACCAGAAAACAACCACCGTGGCTGCTTTTCATCAGTCTTAATAAGCGACGAAAAAAAGTCATCTGCCAAAACCATCAACGACGCTCGACGAGGTTTAATGCATTGATTCACCTCATCCAAATCCTTCCTAGGCACATCACGTAACGTCTTGACCAATCGTGCATGCCACACCATCCCCTCCTCCCCCGGTGGAAGCAACTCGGCAGCACGTTTGGCATTCAACTCCGGTGCTCCATACTTCGATTGAAGACACATCCCAAAGCCACCCCCCCTATCATACATACCATCGTCCCCCAATAAATCTTCCAACGAATCTTCATACCGTGCATATCCGGGAGGTGGAGCTTCTTCTGTCAATGAACTTGATTCGCTTTCGATTGTCGAAATTTCTTCAGCTTCGGGATTAATGTTATTTGGTATTGCTGCAGACACGTCATCGTTTGATTTGTACATGATTGTTAGTGATTATGATGAGGATGAAGAAGATGATGAAGAAGATGTACAATATGATGTACGAGTACGAGTCGTATGCTCGGTAGCTCGGTACCAGTTCCATGTATATGTACATACCGGCATTCATCTTTCTGAAAGTAATATTTCGGAACTTCAATCATAATACTTGGTACAAGAGTAGAAGTTAATAAAATAAAAGCATACAGTAAAAAAAAAATTTATATAAAGATACACGTATATCTATTTATCGTTGTTCTTCTTTAGAATCAAACATCAAACGGGTTATGCTACCTTTTTTGTAGATAATTAATTAGCTGCTTGTTTGTACACTCGCGTAGAGATCTACGTGAAAGATACGGGAGTACATTTACGAGCAATATGAAACACCCGCACGAACTACGCGACCACGACACATACTCGTATACATGTACACTGTACGAGTAGAGTGTCTACACGGTATTAATACATGTACAGTGTACTCTGCGCAATGAATCCCCCCGCTTTGCGCCTCATTTTTAAAAGGCAAAAAGATTCATTGAAGTGGGGAGATTCAGATCTCAGAGTCCGAACTTCAAAGTTTCTACGAACGAAAGTTCGTGAAAATACTAAAAGAAACGACCTTTTGATGTCTGGAGTAACTCAACAATCTCAATCTTGGTGGAGATATTTATCTTGTGCTTTTTACTTTGATTGGAGCTCATTCTGTTGTGTGTATTGATGGAAATAAGTTTTAAAATGAAAGAAAATGTACGCCATGCATTGAAAAAATGACAGAAAATGTACGCCATACATTGAAAAAATGACAGAAAATCGACATCATGGTGAGCAAAAGGGGATTCATTGGTGGGGGATTTACTACTCAGAGGAATTAACTAGTAAAATAGCTGGGGCGGCTCTAAAATGGCCAAAGTATATTCATTGAGGAGGGAGATTTCATACCCGGGAGATTCATTACGCAGAGTACACTGTACACGTAATATTTTGGAGTTTGGAGCCACTGATTTTTACGGGTACGCATTACGCATTTTATTCATTATTTCTATTTCCTTCTTTCATAATTCTTTTGGTATTTTTGATACAATCGTATATATTTTAGTAAGACTCTACTACCAAGGTGTGAAATATAATGGTTGTCCTAGTCCACCCTCCCGCTGAAACACTCAAACTTCTTCACGAGACGTCATCCGTCAAAAGCGTTACCGATTATGAGGAGGAGCTAGCCTACGTTGCTGCGTTAGCATCTGCCTTGGCCGAAACTCAAAACTTTTCTCCCGATGCTTGGACGAATGAGTTATCACCGTACGTGTCCTATATTGATGGCATTGATATTGAAAAGTTTCGTCAGGCATGTGAACGTGCTGCTTTAGGAGGATTAGAAGATGATGGGGATGATGATGATGAGGAAGGTGGAGAAAATGTTTGTGACATTAGATTTAATTTGGCTTATGGTGGAAAGATTCTTCTTCATCAGACGAGGTTGAGGTTGCGCAGAGGTCACAGATACGGTTTAGTGGGCCAGAATGGTGTGGGTAAGACGACGTTGATGAATGCTATCAACAATGGAAAATTGGATGATTGGCCAAAGGATATTATGACTGAGTATGTGGATAGCGGCAGCAACGTCGATCCAGATTACGAGGCTCAGGTAGTGTTGCCATACCTAATGAAGAGTACTGGCAAGGATTCCGAAAGTAAGGCAATTTTAGAGGAGATTAAATTTACCCATGAAATGATGCATGGTACTATTGGGGAGCTTTCTGGTGGTTGGCAGATGAAGCTTCGATTATGTAAAGCCGTTCTAAAAGACGCCGACATTTTGTTACTCGATGAGCGTAAGTATTTTGAAATGTCTCTTTGTATCTCAGGTGTTGTGTCTCTCATTTCCTTATGAAAAGCGACGAATCATCTTGATCATAACACGGTGAGGTGGCTCACTAACTATTTAGTAGGTTTAAAAGATACAACAGTAGTGTGCGTATCGCACGACACTGCTTTTATGGAAGAGATCTGCACAGATATCATTCATTATGAGAAGAGAGAAGGATGGATTCACCGCAAACTCGTAAACTATCGTGGAACAATGTCAACGTTTGTGAAGAAGCAGCCACAGGCGAAACATTATTTTGAGCTCGCAACTACAGACTTGAAATTTGTTTTCCCTGACCCAGGAAGGCTCGAGGGAATCCGCACATCTACTCAGACAATTTTAGAAATGGGTGGTGTAAATTTCAAGTATGATGGTGCGGAAAAGTGTCAGTTGATGGATATAAATCTCAAAATGAGCCTCTCTTCTAGAATTGCAATTCTTGGAGCCAACGGAGCAGGTAAAACTACGTTGGTCAAGATGATGGTAGGCGATACAGTTCCATCGAACCTTGGCGAGTGCAAATATTTCATTCATCATAACTTACGCGTCGCATACGTTGCGCAACATTCTTTCCATCATGTGGAGCAACACTTAGATTCTTCTCCTGCAGCATACATCCAATGGCGGTTCAAAGACGCTTATGATAAGGAAAAATTAGAATCTGCCGGTTTCAAAATTTCTGATGAGGAGGAACAAAAAATTAAAGACTTTGGTTTAGAAGGCATTTGGTCCAGGCGCCTTCGTGCAGGTATTATTGAATACGAGGTTAAGAAATGGCACGTGAGAGAAAAAGATAATAAATACTATAGCAAAGAAGAACTATTGTCGCTCGGTTTCGAAAAGTTGATCAAACAGACTGACGAAAAGATTGCAGCAAAAGATGCAGGCTTAGATCTTCGCCCTGTGACGACGACTGAAATTCAAAAGCATTTGGATGATTTCGGATTGGCACAAGAATTTGGAACCTACGGCAAGGTCAAAGGTTTGTCAGGTGGTCAAAAGGTAAAACTGGTTTTAGCCGCTGCAATGTGGAATTGTCCTCATTTGCTTGTTCTTGACGAGGTGAGTTCCAAGGGGATTTTTTTATGGCTTTCGGTAGATTCTTACAAGTTTGTTCTTTAAACATAGCCCACGAATTA
>Ga0209092_10001654_pt1 | contig 21344 bp, 12 predicted proteins | sample FraStrMetagenome_FD_187446 | JGI IMG/M metagenome (GOLD analysis project Ga0209092, IMG submission 187446) | Marine eukaryotic phytoplankton communities from Arctic Ocean - Fram Strait ARC3M Metagenome (SPAdes) (version 2) | ecosystem: Environmental > Aquatic > Marine > Oceanic | place: Fram... | reverse complement strand
TGTGCTTGCGATAATTGGAAAATATACGGAGGAGGTGGAAGCTCGAGCTGCAGCGGCTTTCTTGGCTGCTGCGTTCGCCATGTTTGTAGGAATGAAGTCAAGCTCTTTTTTCTGTGTAAGGATTGTACGTAGACTACTTATTTTATTCATGTACGTGTAAGTTATGTATCGTATTCAATCAATGAGCAATGAACGAGCAATGAACGAGGTCGCAACTTCACTCACTTTATTCTTCCGAGTATAAATAAGTATCATCCCTCCTCCATGTATGGTAAGATAAAAATCCAGGCTTTTGCTTCGACGTCATTGAACATTTTGTTATTACCATTATTTTCATCTCCCTTTAAAGGAGTAATGATGATGTTCCATAAACGAAAGGGCATTGATATTATCGTAATCAGAATTTTAATTATCTTCTTTTCGTTAAATTTAATGTATGATTGGTCTCACAAAATTTGGTGCCATTGTGCTGTTCTTTTCGCTCTACTTTGACGCAATCACTTTTGTATGTATCACATTAGGTATTTCATTCCCTATAGTATTATTTATAACAAGATGTATTTTTTATTCGATATAATTATCAAACACAAATATATTGCTATGAATAACTTCAAATGTGCAAAATTTACAATTGTGGACGGATAATAGAACGTGCATGAACAAAGATTGAAGGCACTGCATTTACATATTAAAATAGACTAAAATGAACTGTTGTTGAAGAAACAAGATGCATGAATCGTTTGGAAATTGATTTCGTTGCTTGTTGGAATGTTAATGGTATTGATAGATGACGATAGAAGCTGCCATGACTACCCCAGAAAAAGTTTGTTTGTTAGTTGTCATGTATTTTAGATAGTGGTACTGTGATTTTCCGTTCCATACATATTGCTTCGTAAGGTCGTCAGGATCCTGTTAAAGGATAATAAAGACCCACATTAACTATAGAGAGAGAGATAGTTATCTAGACGCACACATGTATCCGAATCAAAATGTCATTCTCTCCATCCCTGTGCCCATGCGCAAGTCTAATTGAATACCTGTCGATTCCCTATACAATATCACAAAGACAGACATATTCATGTGCGCTCAAGACCCTCCACGTGCTATATACTATGTATCTTCATTGAGCATGATTTCATACTGTCACATTCACAAAATGCAACACATGTTGAAGATAAGAGAACTAGATACACACATAGGTTATCATTTTCAAAGAATGAGTTACTCCTTCCCACATAAAAAATACGATACTATACGGTACGGAAAGATATTTAATTTATTTTTAATTTACAGCTGCTGTTGACACCATCATTCCTTCAGCCATCCATGAAGATACGGTACTAGATATCCAAATGGGATCGTTCTCTCTTAAAGGTATATAAATAAATAAATAAACTAAGTTTAGGTTGTCATAAACTTTTCTGTGACCTTTGATTTGCAGCAAAATGAAACACATGTTGAGGATTTTTTGAATTGGTATGCAACGACATACAACTAGCAAAAAATCATGTGATACGATTAATGCACATGAATTAAAACCGAAGGCAAATGCATACATCGAAAATCAAAATTATGACTCCATAATTAATCGATGTGCATTGTTATAATTGAATTAAATGCAAACAAGATCTGTTTAAACACCAATAATTAAAGTCCTAAAGTTTGTCTTCATGTAACACGACAGTAGTCCTGACTGCATATTCAGGCTACATGTCTTAAATTCTTTTATATGATTTTACATACGCTGAAATTATCTTTAAAATCGATCCTTTTTCACATATGTGTTCACAAATGTTTTTTCACATAAAACAGCAGGTGACAAGGTGAAACGAAATAAAAATGGCGAATGAAGAAGGGAAAGTAAAATTAGACCCTCTTTTTGAAGAGCTGCGAGCTGCCGCCAAAGATCGTGATCTATTCGATGTTTACGACAGTACAGCGATGAAACATTTCGAACCAACTATCCTCGAAGGATATTTTCGTACGTTTATTGTCTTTCTTATCCAGGTTCTTGCACCTCCATGGGTAGTTATTTATACCATTCAAAAGATCTTAACCCCTAATGGTGATGGGATCAAAGATCCTAATCAACTATGCATTGGAAAATCTAGTTTTCAAAAAGGTTCGGATGTATTCACCAAGTTTGTGTCAGCCTTATTTGTGTTTTTCATCACAGTATTCATCAACAAGAGCCTCATCCGCCTCCGGAACAAACCAACTTACAAGATGTTTGTAAACGGATTCAGATTCAAAGCATTGATGTATTACCAATGGTCCTTCATAGGTATTGTGACTAATTTCATCTGCGCTATCCTTTGTTTGGTTGCTGGTCTTGCAATTATTTACCAGCAAGGAGATCCAGCTGGAATTGTCCTAAACGCGATGGCAATTTTCTTTCTCCTCGATGTTGATAACAGTGTGGTCGCTATGGACGAAGCGAAGGAATTAGTCATTGAAGATGATGATAAAGTGGATTTCAATTTAGGAAAAAGCCTGAAATATTTGAGCGGATTTTGTTTTGGGTTTTTGCATGTATTTTTTTACGTTGCACCCGTTTACACGTTTGTATGCAAGGAAGGATTTGAGATCTTTCAATAAGAATCAATATCACAGAGTAGCTGATTGCGGCGAGGAAAGTCTCGTAAAGTTTCATTTTTAGATTTCAACCTAATTTTATTTAACATTTTATGTATTTACGTCTTTAACTGGATTTGAAGCTTCTGAAGTGGGGATTCTATCTATCGAGATGCGACATACATTTCTATATTCGCGAAGCCGATAAAAATCAATTACACCTCCACGTTTAGTGTCATTCTGCTATACCTATATTAATTTATGTGAGACATGGCGTTAGGCCAGCTCTAGAACTTATCCCTTCCCCACGAAATAAGCATGCTCGTATGCACTGTTACTCCTACTTTCCAAAAATCTCATCAATACATTATATCCGCAGGGAGTGTAGATACGGATTCCGGCTTCCAATCAATGAAAGCATACCAATTTTTGTTGGCTTCTTTGTTATTGCTTTGTCAAGACTACAAAAATCACCATTATATTTATTTATGAGCACAATCACATTTATACAATTTAGGTTCCTAAGTGCCGATGCACGCATGTATTCGTATGTAATCTGTTGGTAGGAATTTTAGTCCACGAAAAGAAATTCTTCTTGAGAGAGAGAGGAGACAATATGATGTCATGGATTAACAACAAAACTACTATTATTAACCGTCAAGAACTCTTCATCAGGTCAATGATCACCACTTTCAAACAGACAACGTCACGATCATCCTCTTTCAAGCAGATATGAAGCTACCCATGTTTCCCTTCTACTTAGCGGTCCATGCTATTATTTTCATTTTCCTTACCCAGGAATGCCAAAGCTTGCTCTCCACCACTGGCTTGACATCATGCACTTCCATTCGAAACCAAAAATCCTTCCTTCATGCTGGGATACAAGGTCCACAAACTAATAGAAATTTTCTATCACTGCCAAAATTATCACCTTATGCTGCCAGACCATATCATTTTATTTCCTCAAAATCAGATTTCCTTGGAAAGCAAAATAAAATACAATTTTTAACATCTCTATCCAACGTATTGCTTAACGATAGAAATATGGCTCTTTTCTCTCAGCTTGATGAGGATCCATCCAACAATGATCAATATGACAGCTTAGATTCTAAAGGCACAAATAAGGCTGTCTTTTCAAATGATGATCCAGATAACATGACTAATTCTTCAGTGGATGTGATAAACAAAATCTTGGCAGGAAAAGACGAGTTAGAAGTTGAAGTCGAAGTGCTTCCGCCCGGGACTACGGGAAAGCATCCAACTATGTCGAGAAAGGCTGCAATGGAACGTGCTAAAGCCTTACCCCTATCACGATTGCTTTCTGCCCTTGATAGAGGAGGTGTTCGATATTCTGTAAGTGACTAGTGAAAGAAGACCCAGACTTTTATTATCTTTGTTATTTTTGTGTTTCTGTTGAATGTGATAAAATGTCTGAATTAATTTTTCAAATAACGAACGGGCCAGCCAAAATCAACGCGAGCTCAATTGGAGTCTCTCCTTGCCGATGCTCTTCAAAGGAATATTCCTTTACAACCTCAAATTCCGACATCATCAACTACGTCCTCATCTTCAATCCCTAATCGTGAGAGATCAACTGAATCGTATTCGAAAAACAATTATCGCAAGAAACAAAAGAGGAAAGATGGCGAAACAATAGGCGAACGTAGAAAACGTCGAAGGAGTCAGAGACAAAGTCGAAATAATAGAAGTTCCAATGATGTCGTAAAAGAATTGCTTTCAAATGTTGCATCTGTGGCATTGGATACAGCAGACATTGCAAAGTCAAAAGCCAAGGGAGCAGTCAAAAGAGGTATAGAAATACTGGATAATGAATTTTACATTGATGATTATATTGCTGATCTTCTTGAGGAAGATATTTTGTTTCAAGAAAATGGTGTTATAGTAGATGATGATGGTGCTATTGAAGCCGAATGGTCTTATACTCGAAAAGAAGAAGCATCTAGATATGGAGCCAAAAAGAGAAGAAAGAAAAAAAAGAAAAAAGTCCGAAGCAGTCAAAAATATGGAAACGCTACGAAAGAAGTGAATAGAAATAATCCACGCCGTCTTCCTCCTTCCACAAGTATGAAAAAAATACCATATCCAGAGAATACTTATCAAAATGAAAATAAAATGAGATCTAAAAAAGTAAACAACAAACAGCAATTTTCGAATCGTAGACGATCAAACATATCTCAAAGTACATCAATTGATGATGAGTCCAAAATCTTTGAAAGAAAAGGGAATTCAACTGATTCAAGGAATGACGATTCTAGACAAACACAAACTACAAAATCGTCATCATCGTCCTCAAAAAGAAGAAGAAACTTGAAAAATGAACCCGATTTTTCCATTGATCAAAATGCGATACATGGTGATCCTGACTTTACATTTGATACATTAGGTGATTGGATTATTGATGCAGCAGATGGAGCTATAGGGAAAACTGGAGAGTTTGTAGATTATATTATTGACGAGGACCCCTTCCTATCTGAAAGAGATAAAAGAAGAGGGAGATCACAGAAATATTGGAAGGACAAATTTTCTGAATCCGTTGATGAAGTGTTTGGTGTGCACAACCATGGCAAAGATTATAACGAATGGGAAGAAAAAATGAAAAATGAAGAATACGGCGACGACCCTTTGTCAATGGCAAGAGGTCTTAAACGAAAACCAAAAACTAGGAATAAATTTAAAAGAGCCTCATTTTGGGAAAAAGATGGCAGTCTTATATCAATGTTGCTTGGGAGATCGCCTAGCACAATGGATAGATTTTCTAGGGTAAGAAAAAATAATGTTGTTTTTCAGTTGGCATTCACCCTTTGACCCTTTTTTCTTGTGAATTTACGAAAATAGCCTTTGTACGAGCAAGATTTGAATGTCATTTCTCTTATTAGAAACATATGGAAATTTTCCGTTTTGGCATTAAGCTACCTGTCGAGGTGGGCAAGTTTAAGAGGAACAATACCGCAAGCAGTTGTGGTTGTCAGTTTAGTATCTGTTGCTTTATGTGCTCCTAGACGTAGACGAATTATGGCTGCAGGCTTCACTTTAATCGCCCTAAGGGCATTCGCTGAAGCCTTATATGACTATATTCATGAAGACGACGATTGTCTGGATGATGAAAGAGAGGATACATTGAAAAACGGTAACGATGACTATTACTATACCAAAGATAACGACATAGATCAAGGTAGTGATCAAAATCCATCAAAAGAATACCAATAACAGTTAACTTGTATATCTATATAGTTTTATAATTACTACGTTTATTAGAATATGGTACTTCCTCTTTCTATCAAGGGAAAAATTATGATCTATAAATTGATCTTAATACCCTAAGTGCTCACTTCTTCGTCGTAATTTATTTTTCATGCTCAAACTATTGGCTGATTTGAAATTTTCCATATTAAATCTGGAACCAAGATTATCCTTCTTCCGAGCTTGTAGGTATGGTGGTATAACAAACACAAAATTTAGAATCCAATATGCGCATTGAATTAAGTAAGCAACCATCTTATTCCAAAACTTTGCCGTTTCTTCATCTTTTATCGCTGCAAGTATTCGTGTCAAAAAAACAGTCATCACAACTGTGAAGTAAGAAACAAAAATGACTTTGTCAATCGAAGTATAGAATGGAACCTTTGGAATTGATTCTTGTACGATATACACATATGCAACGTTTGCTAACAAGACACAGACCAAGTACTCTAGGCGCTCCTTGGTGTCTTTTATTTCAAGTGCAAACGCCACAATTGATGTCAGAACGAAAAGCCACACCGGAAGAAATATTCTCCATATATAAAAAGAGTGCCGCCTGATCAAGTGGAACTTGAAAAGAAAATCTGATGGACCAATTTCAGCACCATACTTCGAACTAATTTCTGGATTGATCATATCAAAGCTCCATCCAGTCAGGTGGAATTCGTTTATATCCTGTGGACAATCCATTTCAAAGAATCTCGTACTATGTGCAGGAACGATTTCATAAATTTGTACGGTAGTATTTTTCCCATGTTTAGAGCAATCCAATAAACGCCAGCTGCTATACGTAGAAAACGCGAGCTCTAAATCATCACTGTCAAATGGGAAATTCTTAAGATCCATCGGATTTCTTATTCCACCATGGAATAGAATAGTTCGTTTCATCTTTCCGATAGTTGGATCGATCAATGCAAAAGAAGAGTATGTAATTACAAACCCTATCATTGAATTAGAAAGTTGAATATCTGGTCCCCATAGATCACCCGGTAAACTGCTGTTTGACAAACGGTCTTCTGTTATAAAACGTTCGTCAATCCATGTTAGAGTAATTAAAAATTTAACTTGCGCGCTTGATTGAAGTGTGTTTATATCAGATAGAGCCAAGCAAGAACATTGGAGTTCCACTCGAATTGGTTTCTGACCAGGTGGGGGTAACCAACATTTATTGTCGGTAGCATCCACATTTGATTTGATTGCCCCACTTAATCCTTCGTTTCCAGTCACATCAGCTGCAAATGTTACCGATGGCCTTTTATGGAGAGAATCTCGTCTGGCGGTTCTCCCACCTGCTGCTCTTTTGACAAACATCTCTATCCAACCCGTATAGCCTAAACTAGTTCTTTCATTTTTGTTCTCCTTCAACATAAGTAAGTAATTGAGTTACATAGATGAGTAATTTTTCAGAAATTCATAATTAGGATGTAGCATTGTTATCAACACAATTTATTACGCAGAAATGACTAATTATTTTGTTTCGTAAAATACAATGCACGTGTTGTTTCAAGTTTCTCATTGTGAAACATTCACTTAAGTTTGCGAGAATTATTAATTCCGTTCTTTCGAGATGGGCCTAAATAGATTTGAAAGTCATCGCAAGACTTATTTACTTAAATGTAATCAAGAGTATTCTGCTTTCCTGAACAATACAATTACGGAGATTGAAATCCACTTATTGTTATTAATTAATTAATTTGTTGACCATACTGGTTCAAAGTAAATTATTCGAGGCAAAACTTCTTGGCGCTGCATATACGAGTAGGGTAATTTGTTTTGGTCTTGTTTTTGATGCGTATTTATAACAATTACTTTTGTTCGTTGAACTTATTTTTTCGCAATCTAAAATTCTTTGATAAAAACAGTGATAACAAAAAGCTGTAGGAACTGTTCCAAATCAATACAAATTCGTTTGTCGAGGCCTTCAAAATGTATTGCCTTCCTTTTGTGTTTCGGTCATCACAAAAATATGTGGATTTGATTTTATCAATACATTGAAAGAGAAAGGGTTGAATATTTTTTTGTAATTTGAGAGTAGTCTTCTTTGGAGGAGATTTTATACATGTAGATTTTTGTATCTAGTCTATTTATTAACATGTATTTTTTTATGGCGTAGAGTAGATTTTTTTAATGCTTTTGTCCAAATTTGCCCAAATATGCCCAAATATACTTTCCAAAAGTAGATTTGGACCACTTCTTCTCTAGAGTGAAAAACTCATAGAAATGTAAAATCTACTCCAATTTTTTTACCACATGGACGGGCCCTTATATGAATCTGTTTCCAGTTCTTGAAACGACTTTTCTTATCATTGGTGGATGGATTCCACATTTCCTATTGAGCAAGCTTCTTTCGCTGGGAACAATAGATATGTACGTCATTTAATAGTCGAAATGTACCCTTATCCTTGGATAGGTCAGGTAAATTCCATGCAGAGAAAGTGAAGGTGCGGGATCTGTCTCAGTACATTGCCGATTTCACCACTATAAATATATCATATACAAACAAACATATGCATGGCGCAACAGGACTCCAAATGGGTCTTCCAACACAAAACTTCAGAATGTAATTCTCTTTTTTGGTTTATTTTTCTGGACATTTAGTAATACATTCTAAACTCTTCCTTATATGTTCAAAGAAGTCATTGAAATTAATTATGTGTATTTACTTTTCACCAGTTTTATTTAGCTCCGGCACTTTAGGTCAGAAAATTCTATACATAATTTAGATAGGCATATTTCTTCTACATAAGAGTTCATTTCAGTTAGGTTATGGTTTAAAACGATCCTAAGTCTCTACGTTAGCAGTGGTATATTATTCTCCATTCGTCACAGTGAACAGACGAAATGAGTTTATTCACGGTGCAAGATGAAAACCCGTCGAATGGGACAAACGGTGTAGATACCGAAACTCAAAGCGACTTACAATCTAAAGATTTCAATGCGAGAGTAGAATCAGATAGCGACTTACAATCTAAAGAAAGCAATTCAAGAGTAGCTTATTCACGGGTGAAAACCGAACGTCTGAGCATTATGGATAGGAATGAAAGAGCTAGTATTAGCTATTTTCATGGATCATCCTCTCGAAGGAGCCAGGCAAGATCAGTAGATAGTGATCTGTTTTGGTTACCACCAGATTCAGATGGTCCCCTCAAAGTTGACTTTCGGTGTGCATGTTTTGATGTTTCTAATGTGAACACAGCCACATTGAGTGCAGAGATAAAGTTTGTCGTAATATTGTTTTGGAACGATAATCGTTTTGAAGATTCATTTATGACAACAAATGACTTGCCTGGCGAACTTTGGGGGCCAGATATCACTCTTGATAACTCCCTTGTTGATTGTACAAAATTATACGATTCTTTCTCGTTGATTGATAGCTCAACAGGCCGGCTCAAACGAACAATTACATTTCATGGTAGTGTTTGGAATCCTATGGATCTGAAAGATTTTCCTTTTGATAGAGATGATCTTGAACTGAAATTTGTGACAAACAGCAATTGGCGCGTACTAGATGAGTCTAGATTTGGAAATGATCCAGTTCATCGTACGTACTACCTCAACCCAATGCGCGAGGAGAAGTTTTTTTTCTTTGGGGGAAGTAATACTATGCACGAATTTGATATTACGGGATGGGATTATGATATCTTCAACCCGAAAGACAAAGAAAAGGAGAATGAACCCATTGTGTTTGAGTTCAGATTTCATCTAGTTCGAAGATATAATTTCTATTATCTCAAAATTCTCCTTCCATTGTGGCTTCTTGTCCTAACATCAGCTGCTTCTTTCATGTTGGAACCAGAGGAGCTACCAGGTCGCTTTGAGTTCTTAACTACTGTGCTGCTAGCCATCGTTGGATTCCTGTATATTGTTCAAGAATCGATTCCAAAGATCGGATTTTTGACTGTCATTGACAAAGTGGTTATTTTGTCGCTCATAACTGTGGTACTATCCATCTTTGTGTCGGTTCTCATAGAACGCAATCAACACCTCAAATTGAATATAATCTGTGGATTTTCTATTCAAGGCTTCTATTGGCTTGCCAATTTTTTACTCGTATTACCTGCTCATAGAAGGGTGATAAAAATTCTTAAAGATGAAGAAGAAGCACAGATGAAGAGTGGGAAGAAAGCTATAAGCTCAACTTCTACAAGAAATTCAATAACGAATAGAAGAAATTCTGGAACAAGCTCAAAAAGAAGAAGTTCTGGAGCAAGTGAAATAATGCCACAGAGTAGAAGGGAATCAAAATTCATAGATGTGCACGACTTGGAGTTTTTAGATACTGACGACTACTGATTATGAGCAATGGCATATCATCCCACTTGAAGAAATATGATTTTAACGAAGTATAACATACTTATAATGAATAAGGAAACAGTTTCTATGGTGTTGTAACAACTATATTTTATATCATTCTCGATTGTGCAATTTTTTTAGCTTACCTAATACTTTAGTAACTAGGAAGCCAAGTCATTCGTATGTATCTGATTTTTTGCCTATTTCTTTGTAAATCTTTTAATATTTTCAACGTTTATAATATTTTATCTATATTGCATGTTTAAGGTCATAAATTTCCTGTATTTCAATGCAAACAATGATTCATCCCAGATATTTATAATCTTGAGCCTTTTTCACATGCAATTGAAGGTTTTAAAAGTGTAGGAATGAGCAATTCTTTAAGGATAGGTCGCAGTATAAATGCTGTTAAACCCCAAATTTTCCCCTCTTCACCTGGAAATGTAGGAGCATAAAATAGTTTATTGTGATGCTCCTCTTGAATTTCTTCACTGATATCCATGCTCTTTTTCTGGTTGTCAAAATCCTTCGATAACCAAGAAACTCGTTCCGATTTTTCCGATTCCCTTAAGTTTTGAATTGATCGAAGAAATACCTTTTCTACTTCACAATCTTGTTGTTCATGATCATAACCTCCGAAAATATGTTCTACATTTGGGCCAAGATCGTAAGAAAGAATCGCCACAACAGGTATAACAGATGTTCCATTCATTGCAGGTAGAGATTGAGTTTGTCCTAATATTTTAATGGAATCTTTATCATGATATGGATATGCACCCTGGCATTCCTCTTCCATTTCACGAAGTGCAGCTTGTTCAGGTGTTTCACCGGATTTTATATACCCTCCTGGGAAACTTATTTGGGAAGGATGGGTTGGCATATGAACCGAACGTTTTGTAAAGAGTACTGATGGTGTCCCATCTATAGTACAAATTGGAACCAGAACAGCAGCTTTTCTTTCTTTATTTTTATTGGCTCTCGCCACATTTCTTCTTTGGTTTTCTTTTAGATTATCAATGTGCGAATTTCGAGCGCTCATCAGATTTTTTGACAGAATCGATAAATTATCATTCTGAAGAATCGTTCGAATCTTTTGAATGCAAGATGCACTTATTGTATTTTTTGTTAGGCGTGAAGTGGATGACATGTTTCTTTTGTCTTTTTTCAATTGCCAAACTTGATTCATAAAAAAATAATAGGGACGGATATAATAGGTACTAGTATATGAATATACACTACTAAGCATCTTTTTCCTGCAGGCCTTCAGTAAATCCATACACAAAGTCGTCGTATATAGCAACGATCTATCTGCTAAACAAAAACTATAGGTAATTTTGTATACATACAGGAAGTCATTTCTGTTCGTCGTATGTGAAATCAAGTATCAGTACGATTGAAGACCGTTGAAAAAATAATTCGAAACACCACTTAAAAAAGTTTGAATATTGCTTGAAAAGTCTAATTAGAAGAAGTTCCAGAATCGCACTCTCTACTAGGCCCTTAAAATAAAGGCGGCAGACTTTTCCATTGCACCAGCATTTTAAACCAAAAGAAAAAAGGATAGTACCCTACTGAGAATTGCGAAAACATATTAGTAATCCTTGATCTGATTAGATCTACTAATCGTTCAAGATAATAGAAACGTCCTTTTTTCAAGACCATATGATTGAGGAAAGTGAAGAAGAAAAATGCACACAAGAGGTGAGAACAGAGCAGAATCTTTGAGTTGAGAATGAATAGGACTTGTATCTTGTGTTTTTCACCATGTGCAAAAGAAAAACTAATGACTATGAAAGCTTATTCTTTCAAACGTTATTCTTTTCTACGAACTATGATCTAACTATCACATATTTTTCCTTGTTGCAACTTTTGCGGATGATCTCTAGGCCGATTTTACACAAAGTCAAGCAGAACTGACTCAACTATGTGATGAAATAACCCAAACGGAATCTGATGATATAGAAATTCCAAAAGACCCATTGACAATCCCTTGGGGTAGACTTGTACCTTGTTCCCGCAATAACGAAGTTCTGAATAACTCTACAGTTCAAGAGAACGGTTCAAATGCTTCAAATGGCGGAGCAATGGAGCTTTTGCCTAGAAACCCAAAAGAAGAATCTAGAATACCTTACAATGACATAGTTAACAAAAAACTTGCTTTACCCTTTCTGGGATTGAAAGACCTTCAGGCAAGTGATAAGTTTAATGAGTATACAATTGGTCGTAGTCAAAAATGTGATTTTATGGTACCCAAGCTGCAAAAAAATGCCACCAACAAAGATGAAGGAAAGCATTTAAGTTCAGCTCATTCAATGGTTAGTAACCGTCATTGCACCATTTTTTCTATGCTTAAAAATGTAGTTCAGAATTCTATTCTTTCGAATGAAGGGGTTGGTATGGATGTATATCTAGAAGATTCTTCTGGGAATGGAACTGTGATTAATAAAACAATACTTCTTAGAAGAGGCCAAAAGAGACTATTACATACTGGTGATGAAATTTGTTTAATTAATCCAGCCGCGTTGCGAAGAATACCCTCGAAAGAGCTTAGACTAAAAATTTTGGAGAACTATTCCTATATATTCATTAACCTTCACCAGCAACAAGGATTCGTTCAGAAAAAAAGATTAATCCAGAACCTTGCTTCGCCACCTAGAAGAAAAGGTATTGTAGATGTCAGAGCAACAAACATCACTTCACCTCCACAAAAGTCATCAAAATCAAACCAGTCTCATTATCTTAACGCTATAATGGCAATAGATCAACAACAGAAGGAGCATAAACGAAAGTTTGCACATTCAAATGATTCAAACTCTCCCCCCATAGAAAACAGTAAACGATTAAGATTACATCATCCAATCACTGGAAATCGGAACGTTTCGCGAACACAGCGAATAGAAGAAGATTATGACCTTCGTGATGTGCTTGGAAGTGGGACATGTGGAGAGGTTCGACGTGCCATTCATAGGCAAACTGGAGAACAAAGAGCTGTCAAAATAATAAAAATGAGTGCTAATGGTCGCAATCATACAGCAATACGCCTAAAAGAAACAGAGAAAACTCTGAAAGCTGAAGCTGCTATTTTGCAATCCCTCAATCATCCTTACATCGTGAAGCTCATAGACTCTTACGTATCGCAAACTGCAATATACTTAGTTATGGAAATGCTTCATGGAGGAGATTTGTTTGATCGTATTGTTGAAAAAGATCGATATTCAGAAACTGAAAGTCGGAGAGCTATGCGCCGAATTTTTAGTGCAGTTTACTACTTGCATGAAGAAAGAGACATTGTTCATCGTGACTTGAAACCAGAAAATATATTATGCGTTAACAGGTCTAGCGATATACACATCAAACTCACTGATTTTGGTTTGGCAAAAAACATTACAGAGGATGGATTAAAGACTTTTTGTGGTACTCCACTTTATTTTGCTCCCGAGGTACTATCTAGGAGAAATACTGTTACAGGGCAAGGTCGCTATGGAAAAGAAGCAGATATGTGGTCACTTGGCGTAATTTTGTACGTATTACTTAGTGGTCGTCCTCCATTCGATTCAAACGATTATTTGAATAGTTCAACAAATTCCAAAATTAGCTTTAAAAGTCGAAGGTGGGAAACAGTTTCAATTGAGGCAAAAGAATTGGTTCGACTGTTGCTTACAGTTAGTCCAGAAAAAAGAATTGGTATAAAGGAAGCGTGTAATCACAAATGGATACTCCATCCTGATGGTGACACACATACCCATCCACTTCATGACCCCTCCTTAAAATCAAACTCTATGAATTCCATGAAAGAAAATGCCCTTTTTGGTGCAGTAATGTCTAAAGTAACTGCGAAAAAGGAAATGTCTGATCAATCGAGAGCTAACACATCTTTCGACAAAGAGGTCCAAAACGAAGAGCATTCTTTAAATTCACATTCAAATTTGCCTCAGTCAAGTCCCAGCCCAAATGCAAAGAAGAAAGCATTAATTGGAGGAATTTGTTCTCCGAAAGTTCCTCCATTTGAAGATTCTTCTCTATCAGATGTCAATTTGGAACAAAAACAACAAACAGACAGACAGATCTTTCAAAACGAATGTGACGAAATTGTGCAACAAATCACAAGGCCAAAAGCAAAAGTGAACCATATCCAATTGGCGCATGTTAGTGACCACAAACCTTCTAAAAAAGACGTAAAGGAGCAAAAGCAACAAGCTCATTTCAAAAACGAAAGACATGGTGCGGAAATGGAACTGGAAGAGGATAAAATTGAATCTGATTTCAGTGAAGAGGAAGAAAAGGACACAGGGAAGGAAATTTCCACTAGTGCATCTAACACAAACATAGAAAAAAATGATGATATTGATTCTGATTTTAGTGAACATGATGATAAAGGTAAAGAAAGACTAATCAAGGCAATCACTTCTAACGATCTGGGAAAAACTGACTCCATTGAATCTGATTTCAGTGAAGAAGATACGAATGAAAATAAAGAAAAAAATAGCACAACGAAATTGAAACCACTTCAACCAGCTACAATAAAAGATGACAAGGTAACTTTACAAAAAGGGATCGCGTTAAAAAGTAAGGGAGAATCATCAAATGCAATGACTGGACAAACCACTTTATCAACTTTTTTCAAAAAGAAAGACATACGTTCATAAAGTAACAGGCTAAGTTTAAAGCTACAATAATAAAAACAGTTTTTTTGTTTTCTTTCTAATACGTTCGAACCACAGCTTACATACCCTCAATAAAAAATCTAATTCTTTCATCTGCATTACGATTGTCTTTGTACAATTTCTCTACACCGTAAATACCCGCCTTCACGCGAGTTTTGCTGTAATGTTTACTTTCTTGATTGGGCCTATCTTCATAATCAGGTAGATCAGTAGCTGCAACTACCATGTTTTTCTCGTTCAATGTGAATCTGTGAGCACCCATATCATCCTTGCCCTGTTGAAGAATTACGGCCCGTCCAGGCAAAAACAATCTTGGATCTTTAAATTTGAATTTGTCAGCGCTAGAATTCACACCATTATCTTTCAAATCTACATTCCAAATGTCCAATTCTCCAATGGAAATCTCATCTTGCATGTGATGTCCTAAAACATCATTCAAAGCAGCTCCTAAAATACACGGCCCGGCGGTGAATAACATATCCACCATATGACTGACTGAAAAAACAGGGGTTGGACAAAACATATCATCATAATCAACGGAAGTAAATCTATTCCGAATATTATTCACAACCATTTCAATTGCTTTCACTAGAATCGGATGTCCTGGAGCAACAGCTAATAATCCGTTCCAGAGACACATACGATGATTCACTTCGATTCCAGGTTCGTCAATAGGAACTATAAAGCCAACGTCAGGGGGGATAGCCAAATCTAGATTCGATTCCAAAAGTACATCCATGTCCGCATAAATTCCTCCATGGATTAATAAGACGCAATATCGAAATAAATCAGCTTTGAAAGCTCCTGGAATTAGCGCATCATCTATTCATTTACAGAAATCATGAGCAACAAATATTCAGCAATAAATACCAAAAGAATAAAGATGGAGAACTTACACGCTTGTCGTACTTCATCAGGAAAATGAGTAGAGAGAAATTCAGCGGATGCATCATCATCATAGAATTTATATTCCCAACCTGAAGTCTCCCAAGATTTGATCAATCGTGACATATTTGGATATTTATCAATGGTAACACTTTCAAACCAAGTCTGATGAATCATTTTGGGAATCAATCGATCCGAATCCTTCCGAAATTTTGGAAGGGTAATCCATATATCCTTGCTGATGAAGGGTTCCTCGGGTCGGTATTTGCATAATACTTGACAGTAGCATTGGCATACCTCCATACAATTTTCGCAACTTCCCTTGGTAGGACTCCAACTTCGTAAACATTTGTGGCATCCTTTCTCAGAGGGTAAACAATCATTTTCAAATAAGAAATCAAACATGCGTTGAGTGGGGACATATATATCTTGCTGCGGACGTTGATAAGTAATTTCACGGAGAGTGGCAATGTAAGGATTAGGTCTTAGATTAGGGTTGGATTCATAAGCATATGGGAGTGGAATATCATGAAGGTGTGTTGGAAACGTTAGATGAAGAGGAGGGAGAGGATGACGTGTTACAAGTAGAGGCGTGGAGGAAGTGGATGTATCATAGATGGAACAACAGTTACCATTAAATTTCGGACAGTAGTTTTGTGGTAGAGGACTGTTTAAACGTCGTAATTAAATTATTTCATAAGGGCAAATGGGACAAATGTATCAATGTAATCAATATCATGTATATCATTTCTTATTATAAAACTTACCTTCCAATGCTTTTGACAATCTTCTGAGTGGATTCATGAGGAGAAATATTGGATTGAATGAAATCGCATCTCAAATCCAATAATTTCCAAGTGTGTTTCTTCTTCCACCCCACGGTTAATTGATTTTCTTCCAATTCATTTTGGATCAAGGAATACAAATATTCCAATAAAAAATGAGGCTTTCGAATAACTATGTCATCTTTCACACTCAATAAATACGAAATCATTTGTTGAGAAATTTCGGATTTAGGCAATGAAAAATAAATAAATCCATCATGAATATATGGACCCTCTGAGGAAAGAATAGCGATATTAGAATTAGAGGATTCCTTTTCCAATTTATTCTCTGAATTCAATTCGGCCAAAAAGGCATCGAGTGAATTGATCGATCCCATATATTTGAATGCAGAAGTATCCTCTTCTAAAAATCCTCCTCCATGAATATATAATACGCAATACTTAAATAATTGACGTTGTAGTTGTTGATTGGACATACTTTTATATCTCTGCCATACATGATTCGATCCTTGAGCTTGAGAAAAGCATTCGTTTCCATGCTGTTCAAGAAATTTTTCTTGTTCTTGATTTGAAAATGGTTTGTAAAGTATTCCATTGTGACTATGAGAAGAATGAATTTGAGTGGATCTGGACTCGGTTTGAAAAATGATTTTAGTGTTGGAACTTGCAAACAATGAAGATTCGATAGAATTTGACACCGGTGAATGAATCACATGCATAACTGTTCCTATGCTTAATATCAACAATATCGTCATGACGGATATAGACAGAATAACTTGTCGTTTTTCAATGGTAGGTTTAGAGTGGAGCTTTTCATGGTATAAATTAGAAGAGGAAGTTGGAATTGGTACAGGATCTAGATCTGGAGTGAAGATACTCGATGATTTTGCTTTTAATTGTGCTCTCGGAAGATTTTGCATATTGGCTTTGTTGACTTCTATATCCAAAAGAGTAATTGTTAGGTTGTCATTGCTGGACTACAGAAATTTGTTTCGATTTTTAACTTGTTTCACGTTTTTTTGTTCAACGGTTCATTCTTCTTATTTGACGTATGTACAATCTCATAGTTCCTAAATAAAACATTATTTACTCTAGAAAAAGGATTGTATTACGGTAGGCGAAGAAATTCGAATCCTATTTTAATTTTATAGATGAACGTGCTATGCGTTTAGACAAAGATTAAACTCTCAAAGTTTATTCAAGAATTTTTCAATGAATAAAAACAAATATGCATCTCAACATAACAACGTACTGTTCATCCTTGTAGATTTGAGCAAGAATCAAAGACTTTTACGAATATCAAAAGATGGAGAAAATATCTCCTGCAGAAGGTTGTGGTTTTGTTCTTGGTGATTTGATCCCAATATGTAATGCAGCATGGAATTCAAGCCTCGATTCATGTTCATCATTTGTAGAAAAAACTAAAAAATCAAGATTTCGAATATCATGTTCTAGAATGATTGGACCAATGAAACTTGCCTAATTTCGAAACGAATTTACTTTGTGCTTACTCTCATGTGCGAAACTTTGTCTTTCCCCTGCATAGAAACATGCCTTTCTACTTGAGTCAGAGATAAAATCTTGGAACTTTGTATACATGTAGTTTTGAATGTTTTAGCGGCATGACCCTAATATTGAAAGAAGATCATTTGTTTGAAAGATAAAGATTAAAAAAAAAATCATACCAAAACAAACATACATCATCTCTACGATGACAATTCCATGTTATTATTATCATTATTATTTATTTATTTTTATTTCTCACTATCAAAACGTGTCCAATTAATAAAAAGAAATTATCATGGTGAAGCATCAAAAAGAAAAGCTCTACCCATCCGCACGAGAACAGCGCGCTAACTCTCAACTTCGATCCAACTCCCTTTCATCCTCTTCAAAAGCCCGACCCTTACCTTTTAATTGTTGTGCCCTCACATTAACTCCTTTTGTAACACCCATTTGTACGCCCAATGGAATCCTTTTCGAGACCAACGCCATCTTACCCTATCTCCTCAAATACAAAAAAGATCCTGTCTCTGGAAATTCCATGACCACAAGGGATTTGATTACCTTAAATATGGATAAAAACACTGAAACCAAAGAATGGCAATGTCCCATCTTACAAAAATCATTCTCCAATCATTCCAAAATAGTCGCCATCCGCCAAAGTAATAAAAATCAAGCCAATGTGTACTCCTATGAAGCAGTACAAGAATTGAATTTCAAGTCTAAAAATTATATAGATTTGATATCCGGAGACAAATTTCATAAACAAAAAGATGTGATTTGGTTACTGGATCCCAATAATGAAAGATTAAATCAATTACGCGACATTCATCATTTTCAACATACCAAAACCTTGCGAAAAGAGCAAAAACTAAAAGATCAATCAAATTCCAATATCCGTCACTCCGTCACAGCCTCCAGAATTATGGAAAAAATCCACACACAGAAGCGCCAACGTGAAGAAATCAAACCAAAAACGCATTCCCATACTTCTACGGAAAAGAAACTCAAAATATTGACTGAAGATGTGTTAGAAGGGGCTAAGCTCACTACTGGGAAAACTAGTGGATCCTTTACCTCTACTTCCATGTCCATCTCGAACACTATAGGGTCTCGGGAGGCAACTTCCGATGAAATACAAAATGCACACTTTCAAGCAATGAAAAAATTGAAGAAAAAGGGTTATGTCCAACTTCAAACCAATTTGGGTAATTTAGAAATTGAATTGCATTGTGATATTGTTCCTCGCACTACAACGAATTTTTTGAGTTTGGCAGATGAAGGTTTCTACAATGGATCCAAATTTCATCGATGTATACGAAATTTTATGATCCAGGGTGGGAAACCAAAGAATTCCAAAACACCTCAAAAAAGCATTTGGGGAAAACCATTTCAAGACGAATTCGATGATCGATTAACTCACTCAGAAAAAGGAATCCTTTCCATGGCCAACAGTGGTCCTCATTCAAATCAATGTCAATTTTTTATTACATTTAAATCCTGCCCTCACCTAAATCGTAAACATTCGATTTTTGGTCAAGTCATTCAGGGATTGGAGGTTTTGAAGCAAATGGAAAATATTGCAACGGATTCTAGTGATAAACCACTGGAAAAAATCAAAATACAAAACATCAACGTGTTGGTAAATCCAGCTAGGGAAGCACAACAATTAGAAAAAATACGGATTGAAGCTGCAGTGAAGCAACGGGAAGAGCAACAGAATGCCAAGAAGCAAACGGCTTTGGGTCGTAAATCTTCTACTTCTACAACAACCTTAAGTGTGAAGCAAAACCAAAAACAACAGAAAGAAGATGGTTTTAGCATCGGAAAATATTTACCTAAACATACGCTTAAGGGATTGAAAGATGATAGCACTGTAGTAGGACAAGAAGATGACAATTCGAACTCTATTTTAAATGTTTCAAGATTGCCCCCACCACCCAAAAAGACAACCTTTGGGGACTTCAGTGCTTGGTAGTTTGATTAATAGGATAATTGATAGAACGGAACATTTTGTATCGCAATAGACATTAAGAAACTATTTTAAAACAATGATTGTATGATCTTTTATGGAAGGCTTTACAAAGTGAATAATTATCACTTTTTTGCTATAAGACATCCGTCTCTTTGACAAAAAAAATACTCAACTTGTGAGTGAAACAGCCTCTTATGTTTTCGATACATTAAGACATCAACTAAGTCCTGAATTTCCTCTGAGATAATGAAATTATTATCGCATGTTTCAGTTTGATATTTTCTATACATTGGCCTTCTACCAACATGCATATCTTCAATAAAATAAAGTCCTCCAGATTTAAGAGTGGGCCATAGCTTCTTGAAGCTATGCCATATTTGGCAATTGGCGTGCCCGCCATCATCGATGACTACATCGAAGTTCCCTCCAGACTCTTCAATCCATTGATCCAATACTGTATCGTTCATTTGATCACCAGTGAGCACATTAATATCATTTAATTTTCCATGTCTATGCTTATTCACACATTTGGCATCAAATTCAGCTTCCCACAACTCAGCCTTAGGAAATAAATCTTGGTGCAAGGCAACTGATGCCCCTGGGCCATAACTCATGTCACACCCTAGTCCAATCTCAAGCATTTTCATGGTAGGATTTTGATGGTAATATGGTAAAAGGAACTTTCCATACATTAGATCGTATCCATGTGTAGTAACTTTGTCAGTCACTGGATTAAATTTCTTCGCGGTTTGTACGTAAAATTCTGAATTGTGTACAAGGTATTCAGAATCTTTACATTCGCAGTCGCATTCACAACCATTGTCGCCTTCGATCTCATTTTCATTCTCTACTGCAGTTGTATTTTCAATTTTGCAGTCTACTGCGAGATTAGAAGGTAAAGGGTAACTTTGTAGGAAAGTTTTACCTTGCAAGTACATGCCAATTGTCCAAAGGAGAAGTAAAGTGAGTCCTGCATACATTGTCGTTCTTGAGTGAATCATGATTTGAAAAAAATTTCGAACCCTCGCTGCTGCGATCAAATACAATAAAACGGTACCGCACCCCAGGAAGCTTATAGAAGTTATAATCTGCAGTTTTTTTTTGTTTTGGTGAATTTATTCTGCAGGTTTTCTAACATCTATGTCGGGGCTAATTTAGCCTGAATATATTCTCTTTTCAGCCATGACCAAGATAATAAAACATAACTATATTAGCTCCTTTTAATCGTCAACCCGATGACGTATGGAATTTGTTGGACGCAAGGTACATTCCAAAGTATACCGCACTTCCGGGCCAAAACCGGGCTAAAATAAATAAATAACACAAGGATTAAGTAATTAACTACCCGCCCGAAAGCTTTAATTCGCCGCACCGAAGATATGAACGAAGTGTCGCATTTGCAAC
>Ga0209092_10001653_pt1 | contig 21346 bp, 21 predicted proteins | sample FraStrMetagenome_FD_187446 | JGI IMG/M metagenome (GOLD analysis project Ga0209092, IMG submission 187446) | Marine eukaryotic phytoplankton communities from Arctic Ocean - Fram Strait ARC3M Metagenome (SPAdes) (version 2) | ecosystem: Environmental > Aquatic > Marine > Oceanic | place: Fram... | reverse complement strand
GCCTCCACTCCACGAGATCTTGTTGTTGTCGTCATGTTTCAAGACGATCAGCAACGAGGTAAAGCTGCTAACGGTCAGCAATTAGGAAGTACAGGAAACAATCAGCGACGAAAGGAAACGGCAACGATCAGTTAAGAAACACGGATCAGCCAACAAGAAATATGGCGAACGATCGGTAACAAAAAATATAGATTAGCCAAAGAAAGAGAATATGGCAAATGATCTGTCGAGTAGGACTGCAAATGATCAGCAACAAGAAAGAACTGCAAACGATCAGCAATGAAAGGAAACGGTTATTGATTGGGAACGACAAACGATCAGTGACAAAAGCAAACGGCAAACGATCAAGAACGACAAACGATCAGCGACAAAAGCAAACGGCAAACGATCAAGAACGACAAACGATCAGCGACAAAAGCAAACGGCAAACGATCAGGAACGACAAACGATCAGCGACAAAAGCAAACGGCAAACGATCAGGAACGACAAACGATCAGCGGAAAAAGGAAACGGCAAACGATCAGCGGCAAAAGCACGACAAACGATCAGTGACAAAAGTAAACGGCAAACGATCGAGAACTACAAACGATCAGTGACAAAAGCAAACGGCAAACGATCAGCCGAAAAAGTAAACGGCAAACGATCATGAATGACAAACGATCAGCGGCAAAAGTAAACGGCAAACGATCAGGAACGACAAACGATCAACGGCAAAAGAAAACGGCAAACGATCAGACGAGAAATACGGATCAACCAATGAAAACGAGGAATCTGGCAAACGATCAGACGAGAAGTACGGATCAGCAAACGAAAAGCATGGTAAATTATCGGCAAAGAACCACGGATCAGCCAACGAGTGAATACGGCAAACGATCAGCAAAGAAACACGGATCAGCCAACAATACGTCAAAAGGAACGGGATATAGTCAAATGCAAACAGCGAGGGAATAGAAGATATCACACAGTAAATGAATGAACACAATAATCACAAAGCACAATACTGTTCAATCTACTACGCATCTACTAGTACCGAACTCTGGCTTTGAATTGGCTACTTGTTACTGTGCCCGACGCTCTATTAGAGCTGGATACACCTGGCGAGATACGAGTGGCTCCGAAACCGCTTTATGTGTCCTGGGATTGTCGGAACGTCTGACCGAATGGGGTTATATGGAGATACCGTCGCGTATCCAGGCTCGATATAGTGATGGGCAGTAGAAAGAAAAGTACGTGTAGAGCGACAAAGTGTTGCAAACAAAACACACGAAGACACAAATGACAACTCGGACGAACGCTAACGGACACGCGAAGACACGACGACACAAGTGGCACAACCCAGAAGGCGTGACGGATGAACGGACTAACAGACAAACACCAATCGTCAGCCAAATCAAAAAAATCATATCAGAATGCACGTGGGTTGATGTCGCCACAATGCGCAAGTCGGTAGTAGGCTACGACTCTTAATCTAACAAAAAAAAATTTAAACTGTATGCTTTTATTTTAATAACTTCTACTCTTGTACCAGGTATAAATATTGTGTGGATATAGTGAGGGTTGTATGTATTTGTGAAGTAATATAATGTAGTGTATTAAAAGCAGTTGTTGTGTATATTGATTTATTTTATATTTTGTTGTGTTGTGAGAAAAAGTGATGAGGATGTGTGCGTGTGTGTGAATAAAATAAGTAAAAGGTAATTGGGTATACATTCGTATTATCCGAACATTGCATGTGCATGAATCTCAAACATCACATGCACCCTTATAACACATATAAGAGTATTATATGAATCTTTACTAATATATGTACACAAATACACACATATCATACAAAAAACACACATGGCGCATATAATAATATATCTATCCATCTGAGAGAAGAGACATCATACTGATACTTGGCACATACGGTCCGTTTCTGTTGTTTCTTCGGTTGTTTTGATTGGATCCGTTCGAGTTGCCATCGCTTCTGCTTGAATTAGTGGCCGTGTTTGTCTCACTGGGGCTATCGCTGGTTGTTGGGGTTGTGGTGCCCGCTCTACTCATCGTGGTAATGTTCTAGGTTGCTTGGGTTTCCTGGTGGTCTTTTGTTGGTTTCCCGTGAGCAGCTGTACACTAACACGTTTTCCCACTTTGATTACCTTCGCTGGGTTTCCTCGCTTGCCTATGCGTCCCGTGGTTAGAATTCTTACTGTGTCTCCCACCTCAAAGATACCGCTTGTTTTTGGATTCGGGCCAGGCGGTGGCTTCGGTACATCCGTTGATTCAGCTTCGCTGAGTTCTAGTTGGTCTAGTCTGTTTCTTAATTCACTGATGGATCTGTTCACGAGAGCGTTGATGTCGGCTAATTCGCTTAATTTGTTTCGAAATGCGATGACTTCTGTTTTAAGTTCGTTGATGTGCTCGGGATCTCGGCTCTGGACCATGTGTTTTAAACAACGTTGTAAACTCAAGAGTTTAGTATAATACGATGCCAATAAAACGTTGTATGAACCTAGAGCTTGGTTTTGAAATGTATCTTACGTATTTAAAAGGTTAAACTAAAACGGGTTGATTTTATTTAATGAGGTCTTCGGCTACCTCTTTCAATGCAGTGTTGTTATACCGTTTCACTGCTTCTGCGTATGTTTTACGCTTGTTTTCTGCCACGCGTTCGGCACGCGCCGTTCTTCCTTTACCATTCTTTTGGTTACATGTTTCAACGTGATCCCACTGACTCGAATAGGGACATCGGCATGGAGCTTCCTGACAATGATTTTTTACCATTCAAGATGCGTGGTACTACGTGTTGTTTCAAGTCACGCTCACCTGAAGACGATGAGCTTGAATCATGTCGAACTTTCCTTGTGTCTGACATCAACCACTGGGATCCAACAGACGAAATTTTTATCTCGTCTGTCGGACGGGAACAGAATCCTGTGTGTTTGCCTGTGTGTGTGTGTGTGTGTGTGTGTCTGACTTGCCCGAAGTGTGTTTGTATGAGTTTGATTTGTTAAAGGGAAGTCCAACACATACTATATCTCAGATCCAAACTTCACGGAGATACCATGGGGTCGATGCCAGCCTACTTTCCCTAAAGTGGGGGATCGAACTCAAGAACGCAACGATAAACAATACTACACAGCTGAATATCAGATCAGCAATTCTACCACTCACAAGAAGATATCGGACAGACCTCTTATCACAAAGACTCAGGCGATTACACACACGTTTCTACACTGACACCATGCTCTCAAAAATAGGCACCTCGTTGAGAGGAAACACTTGTGCCCAGATTTTCATAGATGGGAATGGGGCAGTGTTCGCATATCCTATGAAAAGTAAGTCCAAAGCTGGTCAGCAACTAATTAATTTGTTTCAACAGGGGTGGTATTCCGAACGAGATCCATCGGGATAGAGCGCCTGAGATGGGCGGAAATTCCGACTTCAGTAAGGTATGCCGAGAATACGATCGACGTTTACGGAGCTCCACTCTCCCTGGTAGAACAAGTGTGAGAACACTATTGGTGTATTCACGATGAAGATTAGAGCAAGGCGAATCCCAAGGTGCGTATGGGATTTCCATATGATTTGGGAAGCGCAGATATATACCAGGACGGTCCACAAGGACCACAGCACACCGTTGGAAGTTCTTACCGGTAATACGATAGATATTTCCGAATGGACGGAGTTTGAATTTTATGATTTAGTGATGTACTGGGATAACCGAGACAATGATTCGGGTCAGAGCATCGGAAGATGGCTCGGGCCATCACACCATGTCGGTAGTGCACTATGCTACCACATTCTAACAGAGAAGGCAACAGTAATTTCAAGGACGTCAGTCCAACACATCACGAAAGAAGACTTTAACACTAGCGAAATGCAGGGGCGTGTGAAGGTGTATCATGAATCTTTAAATCAACATATAGATGCAGCGTCAGAGTATATGAGTGGAGAGAACGATGCTGACTTTATTACCAACGATGTGGCACCGCCAGTCGGATATCAAGAGAGTGAGGGTGAATATCTTGGGCTGCAAGATATGCCTGACATCGATGAGATAATCGATACGGAGAATGCAAGGGTCGAGGCAGACTCATATGATAAATTTGTCGGTGCAGAAATTACATTACCCAATCGAGGAGATCAAATGCTCATGGCTAAAGTGAAGAGGAAAGTCAAGTCAGATGATAGGAACAGCCCAAACTTTTATAACCCGTTACGAGACCATAACGTATACGAAGTACAGTTCCCAGATGTCACAACCGACGAGCTAGAAGCTAATCTAATACCAGAATGTATGGTTTCAGAATGCGATCCTGAGGGACGGCAGTATAGGATGTTAAGGGAGATTTCGGACCATCGCAAGGATACAAATGCCTTAAATGTGGCCGACGGATCATACCGAACGCGAGCATGGAACCCAATGCCTAAACGCACTACAAAGGGCTGGAAGTTGCCTTTAGAGTGGGTTGATGGAAGTATGGATTGGGTTAGACTGGCGGAGATCAAGGATGCTTACCCTGTCCAAGTGGCAGAATATGCTTTAGCGAACGGCATCGCACATGAGCCAGCGTTCAATTAGTGGGTCCACAAGGTCGCGAAAAGAACATAAAAGGCTAATAAAAAGGATACAGAGTAAATATTGGCGGACCACACATAAGTTCGGAATTGAGATCCTGAGGTCTGTAGAAGAGGCTTATGAAATTGATACGGGAACGGGGCCTAGTCATTGGGCTAGGGCCATAGAGAAGGAGATGAGAAACGTCAGAGTAGCGTTTGAGAAGCTGGATGGCATGACGGAAGACAAAATGAGAACTGGTAAAGTCAAACCTGGATTCACTTATTGTTCGACTCACATGATTCTTTGACATAAAAATGGATGGGAAATTTACGAGGAAGGCGCGACTTGTGGCGGATGGTCACAAGACTCGCCCGCCGTCATCGATCACTTATTCGAGTGTTGCATCCCGTGATAGTGTACGAATAGCATTGACGTTGGCATCACTAAATTCATTGGACGTATCTGCATGTGATATTGGGAATGCATACCTGAATGCCGCTTGTCGCGAGAAGTTATGGACTGTCGCTGGTCCCGAGTTTGGTAGCGATAAAGGCTCGGTGATGATTATTGCCAGGGCCCTTTATGGATTAATTCTTCGGGTGCAGCGTGGATGTCAACATTAGCCGAGACAATGGAAGCGCTGAGATACCGGCCGACACAGGCGGACCCCGATGTCTGGATAAAACAGGCGTACAAGAGGAGTGTCGAACCATATTACAAGCAAATGTTAATCTATGTTGACGACGTCCTACACATTGCAGAGAATCCTGAAGAAGATATGGCGAAACTTGGCCGAGCATACAGGTTGAAAGATAGTGTAGGCCCGCCAGATAGGTATCTGGGTGGAAACATCGAGAGGGTACAGATAGATGATGGTTCTGTAGCATAGAGTCTCAGTTGCTACGACTATTTAAACAACGCTGTTAAACAGGTTCAGGATGAACTTAGGGAAAAGAATCTCTCTCTCAAGCAGTTCGGGACGGGTTTACGCCCGTACCCATCGAGTTACAGGCCAGAAGTGGATGTGACTCAAGTGTTAGATGAAGAGAAGACCAACAGATTCCAACAGCTGATCGGGATTCTAAGATGGGCAATAGAACTCGGAAGAGTGGACATCCTGACGGAAGTTAGCTGCTTATCCCAACACCTGGCCGAACCGAAGGAAGGGCACCTCATCTCCGTATATAAAATATTTAAGTATTTGAATCAGTGCCTGAAGATTAGTAGGGGCAGAATCGTATTCAATGGTAAGTCTATGGTTATAGATTCCGCAATTTTGACTTTAATAGGGAAGAATGGATAGATTATTATTCCGATGCACGAGAAGAGCTTCCAGTAAGGATGCCGGAGCCACTTGGCAACCCGGTACAAGTAATTGCGTACGTGGACGCTAATCACGCAGGCAACATAAAGACAAGAAGATCCCCTACGGGAGTTCTAATTTACATTAATCAAGCACCTATAATTTGGTATAGCAAACGTCAGAACACAGTAGAGGCGTCAAGCTTTGGTTCCGAATATATAGCATTGCGAATCTGCACTGAGATGGTGGAAGCATTGAGGTATAAATTGAGATGTTTCGGAGTAACAGTGGAGGGTCCAGCTGATGTATTATGTGATAACCGTTCAGTAGTGACTAACTCAAGTGTACCCACATCCGTGTTGAATAAGATACACAACGCAATATGTTATCACCGCGTTAGAGAGGCGCAAGCGGCTGGTATAATCAGAGTTGGCTGGATCGAAGGAACGAAGAACATAGCAGATTTATTTACAAAAACAACATTAGCCAATGAAAGTAAGAGGAGATTCACTCAGTTTATATTTGACGATGATTCAACGCTACTGCCATGATGTAGGTCTCTTCTCGCGAATTACCTCCTGGCGGAGCGATAACCAGGTCGGTGGGCTCAAGCTTACGCACTATCCTTTGTAAGCTTGCGGGGACTGGATTATTTTCACTGTGGTGAGCTATTCTATCCCTTTCGGTGAGTGGCGTCGGATTGCGGTCTTGCCCGGATCGCTTTCCAGATGGTATCCTTTCACAATTACGGCAATTGCGACGATTACGGCGATACCTTCTATTACTATCTTTCAACCTTTAGTGTTGAGTTAACAACCTATCTATCATCTACATCTACCTTTATACCTGGTACAAAAGTAGAAGTTAATAAAATAAAAGCATATAGTTTAAAAACATTAACCTACGTGCTTAGACTAGTCTAGTTAAGCATCTTATTGCCTCAAACTATTTCAATCTGTATGTACAGTTGCTTTCATACATAGTATATTGGTTGGGCAGTGGTATCCTCTAGACTCTAGACAAAGGTGTTCATCACCCCATAGCTCTACGACCGGCTGAGATACGCGCGGTGCGTGTAAGTATAGCAAAGTTCGTCCAGTTCCCGTGTGTGTATGTGCCGGTGATCGACACATTTTGGGAAAGTTACACTCTCTGAGGCACATTTTGGGAGTTTTCACATACCTTTTCGATATTCAAATAGCATTAGCGATCTTGCACGGCACCAAGGACAGAAATTCAATGTACATTTAGTCGTGCTGTAGAGTTCCAACATTTGCGGTAAATCTAGTAAGGCGACGAGAACATAAGACATAATCAATCCGTAGGCGTCTGTCATCCCAATAATGTGAATTCATTATACCGGTAGATTCTAAATTGGAAATATTTACTCGTACAACAATCCGATATTTTGTTAACTTGTGAATTTGTTTACGAAAATTTCTTCCTGACGTTTGACTTAAATTATTGGTCTCTCATGCCCAGTAACAAAGTACCGGTAACCAAAAAATATGTTGAATGTGTCGAGAAAGAGAAGTAAGAACCTTACATAAATGATAACAACACTCGTTTGCAAAGTCTCTTTACCATCAATCCTGTTTAGAATTTTCCCCTTGTCACATTATTCGTACAGAGTGATTTGTGTATATACATATAGTAGTTTCACTCAAGTCAAAGGTTGCGTCATAGTTTCAAGACCACGAAAAATCAAAAATGTAAAGATTCACATGCGTAGAAAGGTTTATTTATCGATTCGATCGATCTCCTTTGCAAGCAGTTCTGCGAGTTCTGCCGCCCTTGGCCGCTCGTCTTGGTCATTAGTAAGCGCCTTTGATATCACAGCCAATAGGCCTTTCGTTGCTGGATCATCGCTTTCTATTATGTTCGATGGCAGTAGAGGTGGAACTTTGCCTTCCGATATTATCTCTCTCATTATCGTACTATTATTCCCGATTTTCCTCTGCTTCCCGTAATGATACATTCGAACACCTGTCAATAGCCTAAAAATAATTGGCCCAATCGAATATGCATCGGCTTTACCAGACAAAACCTCTCCCCTGCATTCCTCTGGCGACCGCAAATCAGCTTTTGGCCCGATATAACCGCAGCGTTTCTCAAACTTCATCCCGCACATCTCTCCCGAAACTTCGTCGCAATATAGTAAAAAGGCTTTGTTAAAATCATTCAATTTCATTCGCATGTCTTTCGTTATAAGAACGTTTGCTGTACCAATGTCCAGATGGAGAACAGTCGGTCCTAGCCCTTCGTCGATAATTTGCATATCTGCTATTCCTCTAGCAACGCCGTAGGCTAGGCGGAGTTTCAATAAAGAATCATTCTCTTTCTTCTTAACAAATTGAGGCAAGTGAGAGCCATCACATAGACCCAACTCATTGATCACTGATTGACCACAAAATCCATGAATATCAACTACGTGCGAAGAGAAAGTAAGTCTCTCCGCAACCATTGCGTCAATACGGTGCATCTCATAGTTTTCAGCTACAAAATCTCGATATGGCCGTAACGTCTTTAAAGCAACCTCTTCTGATATATTGGAATTGACATGATTGACTTTCCAAACATTCCGATGGTGGCCATCTCCAAGAAAATCCATGTCACCTTTTTGCATTGTCATGTCAATCTCATGTATATTATTGCATGTAGGATAAGAAGTGGTTTGCCAACTTGCAGCAGGAACACAGTGTTCACCCACATGTATTTTCGCATTTCCAGGTTTAGAAAGATTATCCGAGGTTAGTGTTTTATTTTCAATTAAAGCTTTGTTGTTGATTACATTTAAGTGATGATCCAAACTAACTGTGTCGTTCCTATCACTCGAATTTTCTTCCAGAAAAATCTCCATCGACGTACCTTCACGAAATTCATTTTTAACGAGGTTTCCAATCGAACTCACACCCGTTTGCTTGACGACCTTTGACTTCATTGCTGCCCCCGGAGACTCGATTCTCACGAAGTATGATATCCAAGAGTTAAAGCATGACACAAGTAGAGACAAGATGAAAATATAACTTTTCCACTTCCATCCATACCGTTTACATTTATTTATGCTCAGTTCAACTTTACTCTCGAGCGAATGCATCCATGCATTACGAACATTATTTGACATGAAGTATCGTATTCAGTCTCAAATGAGGACAAATATATACATAAATCAATTACTCGCTTTCAATCGAATATATATTTTACAAGGTTTTATTGAAAATCATTGGCGACTGGCAATGCATTGTACAAAGCTTTAAATTCGTTTACTCTCGCATGCCCCGAATTCATGAGATGGGGGTAGAGGGGTAGAGAGGTAGAGAGGTAGAGAGGGTACATGTAGAGAGCCAGAGGTAGAGAGGGTAGAGGTAGAGAGGGTACCTTTAAATTGGTATGTGGACAAACTTCGCTGCACATGTACTATTAAAATCGACATCACATGCCGCACCATCTGCAAGGGTGTGTTAGTTTAGCATTCGCGAACTAGTTTTTAGCTCAGCCAAGGTCCATCAAACAGATGTCGGCGTCGGCGTCCCTCATTCGAATCAAGATTTACGATCCAGAATTCGGATGTCGATCAATCTAGAGTAGATCTCATTAAATTTCTAAGCTCCGCTTATCAAACTCATCAAGGTCTTTTCATCGTAGTGACAGTAGAGAGATGAAAATAAGCGTGATATCTCAACTTCTTTCTACAATGTTAATTATATTCATTATTCATTATAAATCTACATAGACATCAGAAACACAATGGTAAGGAGGATGGGTTACTTCGAATGGTTAAAATGAAGTTTCCGGAAGTGAAGTTACAAAATATTCGTTGATCATTAGTTTTGCTTCTCACGAACATTCGAATATTTCACAACAAAGTATATATTTCGGTTTTAAAGTAGTTGCATTAATATTCCTCATCGATTGAGTGATGAAGAGATTCTCAATTATGCGATTTAGAATTGAGAAATAATACAATGTACAAAAAATAGATGTAAACACTTTTAAATTGTTTATGTTGAAAAAATGTAGGGCCTTAAACAATCAGTGCAGAGATAGTATATTTGATTTATCCGCTAGATAATTTCTCTATCATCTGAAGGATGAAATGATTCTTCGCCAGTCATAACCGCGTTAGAATTATGTTCAACAACAGTTATTGACTTACTGGATCCCAGAACGAATGAAATTTCAGATTCAGTTAGACTATCTCTTGTCACCCGTTGTCTCAGTGATGAGCCGTCAGGATTAAGGTCATATTCTGCTGCATAAGATAGACGCGACCGTGGTTTCGAAAATTTAACAACACAGGCTGCGAGAACACCCAAACTCACGAAGACTCCCACAACAGCATAAATTGCATCCATTTCAACGTGTGTCGAAGAACTATCTTCATTATCTTCGATACTTGTTGACGCTTCGCCGATCTCGCATGATTCTCCTGAATATCCTTCTGGACATCTGCATGTTTCTAAACCCTTCAAAAGGAACGTAAGCTCATCACAAATTCCCCCGTTCTTACACACAAGGCATTCAGGCCCACTGCAATCTTCGTTACAAACTTCAGATACAGCATCGGGATCTGGCAAAGGGATTTCGCAATGAGCACCCCCAAACTTTTCTGGACAATTGCAATTGGAATGCTCTTCACTTAAATGAGACACCGTTGATGTGCAAGTTCCTCCATGTAGGCAGACGCTGTAGTTCACCGCAGACTGTGAATTAATAACATCTAACGACTGTGAAGGCTGATCATGACATGATGACAAGTCTAACGACAAAGAGGTGTCTTCTCCTAAATACATTTCACATTGATAACCTCCAAATATACCGCCATGTGCAATATTCGCAGATAGGCAATCACATCTGGTCGAATAAATCTAGTTAATTATTTCCATTGCAAACACGCCAAAGAATACAACTTACCGATAGAGATGACCTTCAGGTAAACTGTTGTCCTTTCCATCTTGAACTCTCACACAAGTTGACCCGTGAAGGCATTCAGTTTTTACGTCTGGACATGTGACAGATGCAGTATCAACATCGCTGTCAAGCATTGCGCAATGGGGACCTCCCCAACCATCATCGCACTGACAACCAGGATGCGGTTGAGTCTCAAGTGATCTATAACGGATCCTATTTCCATTTCCAACCTTAGAAGTCCCAGTCAGCTCATGAATAGGTCCATTACCTTTGCACCTTCCGTGGTAACAAACGTTAAGTTCTTCTGGTGCTATAGCTAGAGAAAAAGGAGTAAGTATTGAAACCTCTCTCTAGCGACATCTCAAAATTCTACTTACTTCCTAGCTCTTCAACTCCATGACAAATTTCACGCACAGGATGGGAACAATCGTCTCCACCGTACATTATGCCTTCATCTAGTTGATCTGTTGAACATTGGCATGCCCAATGGTTGTCGTCGTCCTTGTAACATTGTCCATCATTATAGCACAGAACAGCTTCAAACACAGACGCATTTGGATTATACAAGAAGTCTTCAAAATTACAAAATGTCATGCCGGTGAGCTGTGCCTCGCAGGAAGATCCACCATAATATCTCCCATTTAGAGGACTCTTTCCACATTCACACTCCCATTCATCAGAATTTTGTATACATTGACCCCCATTATAACATGTCAGGTCTTCACTGCATACTTCTTCAGCAGAGGAGAGCTCTATCAGAATGGCGCTTAAAATAAAGCATTGAAACCGTGAAAAGCTACTCATTTAATTGAGGCACCTCTTTCCTCTAAAAGAAAATCAAAAAAATAACTGTCACAAAAGTAGATGTAAAAAAAATAAGAAAAGAAATAAAAAATACATCTTAATGTTTTAGATCGTTTCTACACGTGTTTGCGTACATGTATTAAAAATAAAAAATAGATGTTCTCTTTTATTTCGAGGGAAACTCCACAGAAAATAATGTTGAACTATCATTCCGGATTTCAGTCCTCGTCTTCGTAATAATTCGTCTTCGTAATAATAGTTATGATATATGTGAATTGTTAAATTAGAAAAGAAAATTATACTTCGAAGTACGTAATAGACACCGATAGAACTCGATTTGGAACGTTCTTGATCCACTAAATGTATTTCTCAAGACTCAAAAGTTTCGGAATCTGATTGGTTGAATTTTTAATAACTAATCAATTTGTGTGGTGTTTGAAATCTCGTTGGGTGACATACTGACGGATGCGCAACTGGGTTGTCGTGTCGTCCCACATTTCTACCCACATTTGGGGGAATCGACCTAAAATCATCAATATTCAACCAATTTTGACAATTTCAAGTACTCTAACCTCGTTATCGTTATAATTTTAATGTCTACACAAATTCATAATGAATATAATTGAAGAGAAAGTGAGATATTCTGTAATAACCAAAATAGAGCTCTACGTAAGTTTCTACGGGAAACCGATTCTCAAATTTGATCCGACCCTATGTTCGTATCGAAGAACTTCTCTAATGATTGCCAAGCAAGATCAAATGCGTTTGTGTTTCCAATGTTTTCATAACTTGAACTCACACCATGAGAGGCTTTGCGTGCGTGATTATTCCAAAATGCTTCCGGCCCTAGATTGACTTCGACTTCGTCTTCTTTGTGTTGGATTCTGAATATCTGCGCCGAAATTTGATTCCTTTCACATTTTCTCCACCAGTTTCCAAACCAAAACCAAAAAAAGCTACCTTGTTGTTAATTTAAAGGCTATTACGGATTGATTTTCTGACTCCATTTCTGCATCTATCTAAAATCCTGTTTCAGTTTTAAAATTTCGGTCAAATTGCGAGCTATTTTCATGCTAAATAACAACCTCCCTATTAATATTAAGAATTGAAAGCCATCCATTGGTCCCTAAACTTTGCTAGGAATGCGAGAAATAAATGATGATGTATTGCTGCCAACAGATGTAGATACATGAGAAGAGGAAGCCGAGAAATCACTAGATTTTGATGACATTCCAGAATTTCGCTTTTAATTTTTCACTATCGTGTCCTACAACCCTCACATTCAAACCACTAATTCAGGAGCGTGTGATTTAGTTGTAGTGAATATCTTTAGTTTAAGGAGTGATTAGTTGTTGTGTTAAGTGGCTGGCAGTCAAATTGGTAGTGTTGTTTGTTTTGTGACATTGAAATAAAAGAAAAGATAAAATAACTTCTACTCAACCATTTTGATCAATTCCAAGCATCCATTATTGATACATTTCTCCTGAGAAGATGTAAATGGAGTTTCATGGTGCTACAATGACTTGTATTACTTGAGTAATACAACTTTTCGTTAACATTACTAATTTGGCCTAAAGTCCCACATGAGGTTTTGATGTTTTGATCACAAGAATTATGGATTATGGTATTTAATACTCGTTATTGTACCCTTCACCCCAAGATTGCTTGCAAATAGGTTCTTTGCATGAAGCACAACCCATTCTAGATTTCTTGCATTTTCTTTTCTTCTGAGATGAAGTAAGAGTCTCTTGCTGATTCTCATAAAATAACTTCTACCATATCCATTTTATTGTGATGAAATATTGAAGGTAAGCTACCGGCAAAGGGAAATCTAAAACATGTTATGGCAATTGCATAGAATCCGAGAAAGTTGGGATAGGGTTCTTGTTCTTGACATGGACACTTTGCAATAAACGAGGAAATTGGATCAAAACTTGTAAGCGCCAGAGTAAGGTATTGCATTTTTAAAGAAGAGGCTTTGATTAATCTATAAACTTTTTCCAGTGAGGAAGATTATTTAACTTGACAAGAGGTCATCAGAAACCTTAGCCAAACGTGAGACTCATCAGATAAGTAAAGTTCCTTCTCTCTTACATTTTCATATCCTTTTTCAATACTCAAGTATGGAAGCAACGATAGGGATGCATTGTCCCTCTCAATATCTGTTACGGAAGAAGCTTTGATCCAACATACAATGATTAATGCGACCGAAATATACTAATAATAACGTGATAACTGAGGGCGAGTTCTTTATTCTTCCACATTATAATGTAGCACTTGCAAAAGATGTCTTGACGAATTGGAAGAGGTGGGAAGAGTTGGAGAAGGGGTTGACAATACTAAAAGGATCAGTGAGTCTAACGAGTCAGGCATTAACAGAGCGACATAGGAAGACTGGGCAACATGAAAAAAGTATCATGAAATGCTGTTTAGGTCTCCAGGATTCAATCCTATTGATTACATCTGTAAGAAGAGGGAAGGTTTGATGGAATTTGAGCACTGTTCTCTTTGCTTCATAGACGGAACTTCGTTGACCGCCATTCCTACGAAAGTTGATGGCTGGCGTCAAAAGCGTCTGTTCGGTGCACGTATGGATGTTATAACGATGTCATTTACAACAAATAGACAAGTACTAATCACCAGCATTATAAATCTACAATCAATCGGAACCGTGTTTAATCGTGAATTATTGTCAAGAGGCAATCGTTATTGTTCTATAATACGACTGTATCTTCGGTGGGATATGGCCGCATTAAATGTACAACAACGAAAGAACCAGTTGATTTCGTACCACTCAATGAATTAGAAAGCCCACCGCTGCTGATCGTATTTGTTGACAAAAATTGCACACCTGCTCCTTTCCGCCGGTTGCATATTTCACAAGTAGCAGATGTGCATTTGTGCACATTCATACTGGAATGCACTCGATTTAAATTGTCTGAATTTGGAAGAATGCAAGATGCGTCTGATTCTTCCGATAAGGTGTTGTGCGTTCGATGGGGTGATCCGTAGTGTGATTGATCACCATCATATTGACTATCAGCCTCACCAATTATGTGTGCGACTCGTCTAAACTTTTCATCCGGTATTGAAGTTGCAACGGTATTGAAATCGAAGTTGCGTGGCCCATCTTCAAAATCTTCCTCTTCACCTTTCTTTACATAACTAACGTCATTTTCTCGCGACCTCCGACGAACAACCAAAAATGCTAAAATTGCAACAAGCGCTGCAGCAATACAAGCAATTGAGATGCCCAACCCAGAGATCATGTTATCACCATCGCTAGTATTGCCCTCCTCTACAGCAAACCCAGGACTTTCACCGTTGTCGTTATTGTTATCTCTGGTTCCAATAAATAAAACATTAACTACATCCGGATGAATATCATTCAGATCCCCACTCATCATTAACTCTTTGATGATCGCAAGCACTTCTTGGGCAGTTACTGATTCAACGTCTCCTCCGTCGGATGCAAGCTTACGGCTTGACTGCGCATCGTTCTGGAGATAAAGTGAAACCGCTCCATTTATGGGCCAACAGGCATTGCCCTGCGATACACCACTTGAACAGGACACGTCATTGTCGACCGTGTCGATCGGTGAGTCGATCATACCTACAATTTCATGAAAAGTGGTATCACGAATAGGTTTTTCATCGCATTTTAACGCTTCAGGTGCTGCTAAGTCTGTTATGTATCGTTCCAAATCTATCAACAAAGCTGAAATATCTGCAACATCCAAAGTTTCAACTTCATAATCAAACGATACGACTTCGACATTCTCCGTGATTGTAATTGTATCATTCAATTCCAAATATTGGCACACCTCACGGGCTGAAACTGGATTAGTAGTAGATGTGTCATTAGCCGAAGGTGTTTGCGTTGGTAGTGCCGTTGGTAGTGCCGTTGGTAGTGCCGTCTGTATTGTCACACTCCTGCTAGGAGTTGCGCTAGGAGTGGAAGTTGGCATGAAACTTGGAGGGCAGATTTCCTCTTGGAATCCAGCTGTACTCACATCATTTCCATTTTTATCAGCTTTAGTTTTCTTATTTTTCTTCTTCCTCTTTGGCTCGTTACCTAGAATACTGCGCCCATGTGTGACACCACCAATTACAGTACCATCATTCAACAATCTCGTTCGTCGTTCATCCAAACACCTCGTCGGCAAATCCGTAGTAGGCGATGGCCTTGGCCCGTGCTTCTTTTTCGAATACTTCGACGGCTGAGCACTGATGCTAGGCTCCATGGATAAACTAGGTGCATTCGAAGGAGATTGCGTGACGGACGGACGGATAGAAACGCTAGGTGAAACTGAAGGTCTTTGTGTAACCGAAGGTGCTGGACTATGGGTCGGAAATTGAGTAGGTTTGGAAGATTTCTTGCTCTTCACACCACTTTTACTACCATTATCATGAAGGCTGGTATCGTCTAAAGAAATGATGGGTGGTGAGCTGGGAGGTAATTCAATTTTAGACGAAGTTGGAACTGCCGTGGCCACATCCTCAACGGTTATAGTTATGGGTTCGATGAACTCGCGAGATTTCAGCTCGTAGGCGGACGTACAAAGAATCGCCAGTGCGAGGATCGGCACTTCTCTTGCTATCAATTTCATGAGGACGGGTTGTTTTTGTAATGAATGAATTGGATGCCAGGTGGGTTATAAATGTTTGTATATACCGATGTATGGATGTGCTCCTTCGTTTAGGTGAGTTTTTATTCAAATCCGGTAATCAGCGAAAAGTATGTGAAGAGCACGCGTTGCCGTTTACTTCTTCCTTAATTTGGTTGTATGCTGCAGAGTCAATGCTTTGTGAAGGGGGAATTCCTTTTCCAACTCCGACGTTTTGAATAGCGTTGTTGCAGTTGTAACTGATGCTTTGGTAGTGAAATGTAGACACATATGTTTATAATCTCAAAATTTCTCGATTCGATATGAAATTTTCAACGCCGTGGATAAGGCTAATATTTTGGTAATTATAGTTGAGATCATAAATCGATATACTTCTATATAAAGTCGGTAAACGGAAGGGAAAATGTTTTTTTTGTTCCCGCACGATTGCGGTAGGCTTGCGAATCCTCACACCTTGGCGCCTAGCTCTTCAAATTGAGAGTCCAGAAATCGACGATCACGATCTCATATCCCATACAATATTGTCACTAGGATGAAAAGATCTTGATGAGATTGATAAGCGGAGCTTAGAAATTTAATGAGATCTATTCTAGAATGATCGACATCCGAATTCTGGATCGTGAATCTTGATCTGAATGAGTGACGTCATCATCTGTTCGATGGACTTTGGACTTCGAAGTACAATGTGTCATTCAGTTTATATGAAAACGGGTGGTATGTTTTCGGATACAAGTTCGTAGTAAAAAAGCTATTCTTCAATGCAATATCGAATGCTATTGTGATAGAAGGTCGGAGCTAAAGCTAGATCCGCAGCCTCACCAATTGAGAGAATTGAGGATCCGCACCATTTTACTTCCTGTTGATCCGAACTGTGCATGTAGTTGTTTCGGATAGTTTCGGCATCTCACAATTGAGTCCAGAAAGTATTGTGCGGTATTAGAAGTGGGAAGGTTTGTTTATTGGGTGATGGGAAATGATCAATAGCCCTAGAAAAGTCAACATGAAAAGGTTATCTTATCTTCTTCAACATCTTTCTCGAATACATTACCCGTAGCCATCGAAAAAAATCATTTTTGAATATCTTTGCAAAAATTTTTTCGGTACTAAGGGATAATAGAGAATGAGAGTGAAACTTGAGAACAAGAAGATAAGCGGTTACTCGAAACATATTTCAGTTTAAACGTCCCTTCTCCTAGATCGGCTTAAAACTTGTAATTACAAGATCTCGAAATTTTTTCGATATTCCCGCTAGTCTAAATCCCATCAAACAACCTCATTATCACTTATGTTCACTTCGCTCACTTCGCCCGTCACAACACTTGTTTGTTCAATTCCAACATCTTCAATCATTGTTAAGTCTTCGTTTGGAGTAGCTGGTTTCGCTGATCGTCTGACGCGAAATCGGAGAATCATAAAAGCCGAAGTAAAACCGCTCGCGAAGACACCAATGAAGACGAAAATACTCTCCAAACCTATGCTACTCCCGCTCTCACTTTGCTCCTCTATGTTTTCGCTCGCATTTTGGTTGACTTCACATGAGGGCCCTATAAACCCGGTTGGGCAAGTGCACACACTTGCTTTATCAACTAAAAAAGTATGGGCATCACAAACTCCACCATTTAGGCACGTATGACAATCACTGGAACCAGACTCGCATTCGACACAGCTATCAGATACACCGCCAGCGACATGCTTGGGAATCTCACAATGCAGACCTTCAAAATTCGATGGACAATCGCATTGTACGTGATCTTGGCTGATATGACTTATATTGACCGAGCATGTTCCGCCGTTTAGACAAATACTATGATTTACACCATCTAAATGATCAAAATGCGGATCGCGACAAAGCTGAATATCAGGATTGATATTGACGTCGCCATAATGAATTTCACACTGCTTTCCAACAAAGTGGGTGTTGTGCAATTCATCAGCAGCGTGACAATCACAGCTTTAAACGATAATTAAATGAGTATCACAGGTAAAAAGACAAACGCAAAATTACAATATGATTTACCGATAAAGATGTTTCCTAGCTTCACTACTATCTGACGCATGATTAAATATTTTAACGCAAGTTGAGCCGTTCAAACATGTCGTTTCGCCATCCGGGCACGTAATACCTGCATTGTTATCCCCTGAATTTGAAGTACAGTCCAATCCATGCCAACCCTCATTACAAATACAATGAGAATGTCCGCTTTCATCTCCAAAGTGTTCGTGTGGTCGGCATTGGCCCTGAAAGCATGCATGAAGATCACCTAATTTTTTTGTTCAAACCATGTAGAATTGAATATTTCGGACCAGGTACTACATATTTTACATACTTTTGATCAAAACTCACCAGGAGCAGGCCCATGTGTATGTGGGTGGCATATATCATTAGCTCTATGCTCACAATGATCACCACGATAAATAATTCCATGTTCTGGATCATCATGACATTCACAAGACCACTCATTTGTCTCATCATCCATGACACATTTCGAGTGATGAAAACATCGAAATGCCAAATGTGGATCAATTGATCCATAACCATTCATAGTCCTCAATTCATCTTCATTACAGACTGTCACACCATCAATTTGATTCTGACACGAAACACCGCCATAATAAAATCCATCATCCGGATTTCGCCCACATGAACACGAGAAATAGCTCCCCAACGCATTCGCAACCTGATTTTCTCGACAAACTCCTCCATTGTAACAAACGACCGCATGGCTTGTTCCAGCTTGGACTTCTTCTGTATTGCATATAATTCCTTCATCGGCCTGGACAGCATAAATTCGAAGAAAAGCAAGTAAGGGCAGCAGTAGATGATGAGTCATTCTTTCAGAATATTCACGTCTCTGATTAGAAGATTGCACCTCAAAAATTCGAGTTCGTTTGAGAGAGGGATTTCGTCTGTGTATACCGATATTGTATCTTAATGGAGCAAAAGCTTCTGTATTCTGTACTCTCTCTCTCTCTATCTATCTGTTCTCTTCTGTTGACATGTGTGTGTGTGTGTGTGTGTGTGTAAAGAAAGATATGATTTTTTATGAAAAATTCCACTAAAAGACCAATAGATCGAATCGACATCTTTATTCGGATAAAAATAAGCAGAGACGCTAATGAATATTGTAAACCTACCAAACCTACAAATAATTTCATATTATAGTACAAGAAAGTAGTTATGATACTATATTCTAACAGTGTGAACTGGGCGCACTGGAAATCTACTTTGTTAAGAAGTACTTCGAAGTAATAGGTTTGAACACCTCCTTTCGTAATTTTACTTTAGCTCACCAATTTGAAGTTTATGTATAATTTTGATGAATCATAATGAAGACACGAAAGTTGCCAACAAACATCTCACATACACGCCACAATAGCGATTGATCAACACAAGATAAAAAGAAAAAGCGCTCAATCTAAAACATTATATAGATCCTTAGGGCCACCTCTTCCTAACGACGTGAAAAATGAATGCCATTTTAAGTCTTTTTTTATGAGTTGCTTTGTGTCAACATTACAAAAACGACCACTCTTCACAAATTCTTCAAAATCATTTTTGAGCCTGTTTTCACTCATTTTTGATCCAAATAAATCCGGAAAGTTTTCACGTTCCCTATCTATGGATTTATTTAAGATGTTGTCAAGCAAGTGACGAGGAATGCATGTCATGAAATCAAAGTCGTTATTTTCGCGTCTCGTTATTTTTTCATGGAAATATCTCGCTACATTTCCAACCTTTTCACGTTGTAGTCTATCTTTCAATAATTTTAAACGGTGTGCTTCGATGGCAAGCATATCGTAATTTAAAGAAACTGACGGATTACGCGTTGACATTTCTTCAATATAAGATGTCGTACTCCGAATAGATTGACATGCATGGTTGGCATTGTCTAAAGCATGGCAGATAAATTGTTCAGAAACGTCGATCTCTCCATGTATATTTAAGACAGTTACTGGGAAAAAGTCTTTGAATTTAGCGTCGTTAGTATAAGGGTTGAACGATTGACCTTTGAAGTTGCCATTAGCTTCAAACCAATGTACAGGATAAATGACTTCTCTTCCTCCTTCTTTACCAGGCCATTTCTTGCCAAGTTTACGAGATTTTGTATGTTTGTTGAGATGATTGTAAACACTCATTGACCACTCATAGTAACGCCGATACACAGTAACCACTTGAACATCCCAGCTTTCCAACATGTCAACAAGAAACAGAAACATACTTTCGATGATCGGGGCCTTCAACGGATCTTTTTCTATTGCTCTCAAGCTAAATACTTCATCAGAAAGAATAACATTTTTGCCCTGTCCGGCAAACCTTTTCAAACCACCGGTTAAATCTTCCAAGCAAGAATTCGGTGCTTTACCGCCATTCATCACGGTTCGTTTCGCGCAAACAACAATATTGTGTTGGAAATCAGTATCCGGCCACATAGGATTTGGAAAAGAAGGACTACAATCAGGAGGAACTTTCCCTGAAATAATTTTTAAACTGTAAACAATCAATGTTTCTCAACATTTCAATAACTTGAAGAGTTTCTCTCATGAAATAGACTCACCGACAAATATAAATCCATCCTTTTCTAACTCAGGCCGATACTTATGCAAGGCACATTGAATATAGGTAGATCCAGTCTTAGGAGGACCTATGTGAAGAATTAATTGCGGTTTCTTGCCTTTCGTGGTTGCAGCAACATCCATGAGAGTGGCATTGTAGTACTCGGATGGGAAAAGCACGTCATCCAGGAAAACGTCCGAAAAAGAACGATGGATCAAATTCGTAGTTGTTAACGTATAAAAGAAGGAGTATAATGTTACGGACAGCAACAAAAGATTTACACGCTGATTTGCCATCTTGTGTTGCTGCGTTAATGAAATTTGTCCAATTTGTTATATTCACCTAATAGGAATTATGAACATTTTAAGAGAGAAGAGAGAGAAGAGAGAGAGAGAGAGAGAGCATTTATTATATATTATATCTCTATCTCTATCTCTATCTCTATATTGTTTTGAAATTTGTTCGTCTGTCAGGATATAATTGATTGCCAATTCAATTATTGGCAATTAATTGGAATTGTAATAGGAATTGGGTCTTGGCAAATAATTGCAATAATTGATTGGTTTTTTTTTTCTATAAAAAAATAATTGCAATAATTG
>Ga0209092_10001652_pt1 | contig 21359 bp, 18 predicted proteins | sample FraStrMetagenome_FD_187446 | JGI IMG/M metagenome (GOLD analysis project Ga0209092, IMG submission 187446) | Marine eukaryotic phytoplankton communities from Arctic Ocean - Fram Strait ARC3M Metagenome (SPAdes) (version 2) | ecosystem: Environmental > Aquatic > Marine > Oceanic | place: Fram... | reverse complement strand
AGAATTCCTACTGGGACAAGAAAATGCTACTTTCACATCATCGCCGAACGAATATGAAAATAAAAGCACATCAAATGAAGTCAAAGAATTAATTCAACTCTCCATGACAAAAAATCGCCACAAAAATATCCTAACACAAGCTAATAAAATATGGAGACAAGCATACGGCACAAAATGGTTTACAAATACGTACCATGCCCAAACTCCAAAACAATGGGCCAAACAGGTAATCGGAAACACATTCTCCATCCACAGCGCCAAGCATATACTCCGTGCACTAAACAAAATCAACACAAACACTTCTACACCAAAAAAACCAAAACCGCAGTGCAGTAGCATGAACCTACGCACACCAAGTCAATATATCGCTAGAAATTTACGATATCCAATACACTCCCCAGTGTAAAAATCCTTAAGTAAAAATAACCTTTACTAAAACATTATTGTTCATAGAAATGTTTATTAGAATTAAGGTTATTACTCAATACAATAGAATTATCCTCATTCATCCGAAAGATAAGGTCCGAAGGAGATTGAGATATTAGGAATTCAACAATTTCACTCGTGTAACATCCTTCCCTTTATCGTATTCTTCAACACAATGATGACAGAAGTACTTAATAAGAAAGCGGTGCGTATTGAGGGAGACACAGATCCACTAACGTCGACAATGATTGCAGCAGAATTCAAGTCCGAAATAGATGACACACAATTGCAGGAAGAATCAACAGAAGAAGAAAGCAAACCTCTGAGAGCATCTGTACTTTCAGTATCAGTGGGATTACACGATGATGTCAAACAGAATATGGATGAATTTCCAATGGATTTGAGTGCTTTAGCTTGCGTTATGGCTACAGATCCTGCAAACAAATCTGTGTTCAGTTGCATTTCACCTATCATTTTTGCCACTGTTTTTACATGGATTAAAATATTGATTGTTGCAAATATACTCGCCGATGCTGTAATGAAACGATGCTCAAGTCATGATCAATGTAAAGATGGAACTGCATGTGTGCCTGTCAATATATTTTTCGTTGATAAGCCTATTGTTGACAACATTGCTTTCTGTAATGACTGTAATATTGTTAATACTTTTTTGAATACGACGACTTCAGAAGATCACCCTCAACGGGATATCGTTTTGGAAGCACTAGACCGTTGTAAAGAAGATGATCCAGATATCTGTGATTTCATCATGGAGAATCGTGCTCTAATGTCTCCTTTGACAGTAGTGCTGCTTTTTCTAATATGGGCGATGTTTTCGATGTTGGTTCATTATGATTTGAGGAAGGTTAGAAGTATTGAAAAACTAATGGAAATTCGCATGTCCCAGATGGAAAATGGATTAAATGTTAACATGCTCGCTTTCGTGAATTGGTTCTTTTTCGCATCATTAAGCTATGTGTTTCCAAGTTGGATGACGATAGCAACAGCCATATTAATCGTCGCTTATCCCCCTGAAGCAAGGTCTTTGATCATTGTACCACTAGAGATTGCTCTCATAGCAAACTTTGACGACGTAATGAAGTTTTTGTTCCTTGGAAATAGACAAGTGAGCTACATACAAGATGCTGCAAAGATTTTAGTCAAAAATGACCCAGAAGCAAAAGGGGAACAAAGCGATTACGATGGAATTAATTTGGATCGAATCTTTTCGGTAGTTCTTCGCTTGTATAGCTATGCATTGGGAACAGCAGCTGTACTATTTGCAGTATACCCTGAAAAAGTTCATTCTCGATTATATTTTATGTATGCTTTTGTAGGATTCCAAGAACAATTTCTTGCTTTGGATCCATGCGCAGAAATTGTAGTTGGAGCCATTTATCTTCCGCTTATTTTGACTGGACCCTTAGCAGCATTTTTCACCCTTCTTGAAGTTTTGGGAACGCTTCCTGATAATCGAAGACTTTTTCTTGTACGACTGCTCAATGTGCCTACTATGTTCATAATTGTGGTATATTCATGGCTTCCAATTTACTATCTGTTGAGGAATTTTCAGTACGACTCTTTGTGATGGTTTCTGTTTTGCTTCTTTAGAAATTTGCGTTGATCTTTCCAAAGTACGAACTTGAAAGTATCTAATTTGAATCGGTGGACGACGGCAAGAAAATATGTAAAGATATGGGTTTTGTTGCTTCCGTGAATTTGTGTTCCGATGTTGTCAAAAAGTCGTATCCTTCATATTTATTTTAATTTACTATCATGATTTTGGCAAAAATTACATATGTATATAACTTGATTATCTGATACATTTTTTTTCTCATTCCATAATTTCTTGACATGTCAAAGAGTTTGACCTGACTCCTAGTGCAATAAAAAATGACAGCGATACATTTTATTTTTGGCTAATGAAACTAACTAAAGATGAATTATTATTTATGAGGTTATTTGCTTCGAATTGAAAATAAACCTACAAGTTGCATGATTCCTCAATGTCTCATTTTTCAACGAAACATATATCTATATGCAGAAGCGGAACGCGCCATTGATACGGCAACATAACAGAACTTGTATTGAGAGCGAGATTTTTTAATTTGTGAGGGAATGATCCTTTCAGCTTGATCTTGTTCAAGTACATCACAAAATGTGAAGCTTTTTACGTAAAGTTGTCTAGTAATTTCTACAACGAACATCAACATACGTGTTTCATCATATTCTGACAAAACTGTTACAAAACAACTCAAGATGCTTTCTCTGCTTGGCAAGCATGGGCTTGTTGTCGTAATGTTCATTGCAACATTATCTATTTTCCTCATCTACCCATCATCAGCATTTTCTTCTCAAAAACCACGATTAAACAGACGACTAGTCGGTGTTGGTAAAGTAACAGATCAGCCATGGCAACTAAGGGCGTCAACTTATGACACATCTAACAGCAGTCTGGACGCAGAAAACCTTTTCAAAGAGACTTCTTCAGCATTGTCAACTTACATCAAATATTTTGCTAAGAGCAGAAATTCATTCTCCAATGTTGAGAAGCAAACCCTAGAGGAAACTGTGAAGGAAATAATGGACCTTTCGAAGGATATTGAATCTGTGCATACAACTTTAGGTTCATTTTCGTCATCTCTTTCGTTAGGATCGATTAAATACGCTAGATATTCACTGCTTCAATCACTAATGCGAATGGATTATGCGACATATGTAAACGTTGCGTCTTTTCTTTCGCCGCTGACAATACCTCGGGATGAATTACCAAATGTTCAGGATATTCCATTTTACGAAGCACCAGTATCAACATCCGATGAAGAAACCACGTTGAGTGCATTATCAATGTCTACTGTGATGAACACACCTCCTGCAAAATCCACAATTACACGTAGAAAACCTCCTTCTAAAACTAATGAAGAGGATGATTCGCTTGTCCCCGATTGTGAATTGCCAGAAAAAGCTTTTGAAGATAATCCACTTGATGTAGTTCTTCTTGCCATTTTTAGGAATCTTGTGACTCAAAACTCTGATGGCAAGGCAATTTCTGACAAACCTGGAATTATTGGCTTACTTGAACAAGGACGTGTGTTTATGTTACAACCTAACCAAACAGCTGAGGCTCAGCACAAAATGGTTCGGGATACGTTAGGGGGTCTTATGACCCCTGTTCTACCACCAGTATTTCGCTTGTTCATGTCAGGAATCATTCCGAAACGAGCAGTTCGTTTCGTAAAGGAAAAAATACTGTCTGAACCTGTCACAGATGAAAAGGATACAGATGTTCAGTTTGGACCTTGGTTTTATGCGCCATACTTCACCACAATTGTAACCCCATTATTCTTTCAGTTTCTTGTGGGACCATCTATTCCCAATGCACGCAAAGATGGTACTGCAGGTGGGCTTATTGTTGAAAAATGTAAATTTTTACAAGAGTCTGGGTGTAAGGGATTATGTCTTCATCAGTGCAAACTGCCAGCACAACAATTCTTTCAGGATGAATTAGGGATGCCTTTAACTGTGAGTCCTAATTTTGAAACTCAGGAGTGCCAATGGAGTTTTGGAGAAGTCCCTAAACCTCCACAAGAAGATCCTAGTTTCCCAAGTGGTTGTTTAGTTGGATGTGACTCCAGAAAGGCTATGAAGGGGACTTTGGCAGATTCTGATTGTGGATGAAAAGAACATTTAGGTGATGAAAAAATGCACCCTGCTTGAAATCAACCAAAACAATAAAATAGATTTAAAATGACGCAAACACCAGTAACCAAAACACTTTATAATTGGACAAAGCTACAACAATATTTTGATAAGGCTTCGATAAAGAAGATAGATTAAATTCGAGAACCTACATTCTTTATAGAATGCAATAAAAATACTAAATACCTAAAAGATTGAAATACATTGACCTTCTTAATTGAATTGAACCTCATAGAGCTTCCAAGTCGATAGGTTCTTCTACTATGAAAGCACATTTGCTATTCCATTCATTCAAAAACTTTTCTGCGATTGTTGGCCTTTGATTGAAAGCTACCTTTTTATCTAGATATCCATAATCTTTGGCTTGTAGAATGGAATTATGTGAGAAATGAATTGCCCAACTAGAAGATGCCAAGTTCCTACAATACTTTTCATCTTTGAACAAATAATTGTGGGTCAAGGCACGTTCAGCACGCAAGACTCCATTCATTGCAACGAATGCGTCTCGATCTTGTTTATATACGTCAAAAATAGCTTCCAATTCATTCCAAGACGAATGAAGGTTTTTCAAGGTACTCTCGATCATGAGTTTTGACATGCGATCAAATTCGTTGAAAGAACCAGAAACGAGACAGGGTATTGCACCGTTGAAAGCCTGATCGTAAAAAGTCATTTTACCATCATTAGGTAAATGAATTCCGTCATAAGTAACTTGTCGAATGGGAAAGATGTCATAATCAGATAAAAACCCACCACCAACAGCAGCCATCGCTAACCACCTCATGTAACACATCTTATCTTTATATCCCAAGGCCAGCGCTTCCAAATCCAAAGCTTTATCAACCTTCTGGAAATCTGGGTGGCGTTGCGCATCTTCTAAGGTCAGGATCCTGGGTTCCCAACCAGCTAATGTCCAATACTCTTTCCAAAGTTGAAGTAGATGCCTATCGGCGTTGTCCGTCATACCTGTATACTTAACATGTTCATTGGGATCAATGCGTTCATAAAAGGTGTAAATAATGGGAAGCCTGGAATCTTTTTGATTAATAATTGCATTTGTAGAGGAAAGATAACGAGAGATACGATTACTTAGAAGTCTATTCAATCTCTTTGTGCCACTTAAAGTCTCAGAATCACGAATAGAGGATAGAGAAATATCAAAGCTGTTATTGTTCCTTTCTAGAGATAGATTTTGTTGTAATTGCTTTGTCAAAACAATCAAACACCCAAAAAAGCCTACGAGATGAAAGATTCTGTTGTACTGTGCCATGCTTCACTTCCAAATATTTTATCAAAGAGATTACGATATCATCTGTTGATAGAGAAACTGCTCAAAGTATGATTGTTTTTTTTGTCTCTGAAAAGAGACAACTTTATGATGACTCCTAAATTAATGAAATTGTGACATTATTTCACATACGCAGTCTTTCGGGCCGGGGTGGGGAACATTAACTTGCACATAATAATGTCTTTTCAAAGCGATATAAGACCCTCTGCTGCAATGGAGAGCTGCTGTATGATGATGATGAGTATGCTCCGATCTATTTTAACTCAATAACGTCCGTACGTTATTATTATCGAAAATTTTGCTGATCAACGAATCTATTTAACCGTCTTTCAAAATTAATGCACACTGCTGTTGCTGATTTACTTGGAAAGATGCTTTTCCTGAAAAGAAGAGTATAATTTTAAAGGTATTTGTGCGAAACATCATAATCTTAACTGCATTTTCATTTGTCAATAATAGATACTTAACAGGGCGGTGGCATATTTTTAACCTTGTAGAATGAAACTTCCACTGGCGACATCGGCTGCCATAACTACCATAATTGCAACCTCTATTCTGGATCCTTCAACGACAGCACCAGCATTTGCCATGCCTTTTCGACAATATAGTACTGCTGCCGATATCCCTCAAAGCTCCATTAAAAATAACAAGGTGATTGCAGGACGAGTTGTGAAGTAAGTTCGAAGAAAATTTCATACACTAATGCATTTCGATTCAAGAAAAAAGTTCACATCAATTTGGATGTCTTTCATTTCACTTTTACAAATTCAATTTTATTTTAGAGTAATCGATGGAGACACTATTCGTATTCGGTAAGCAGAGCTGTTGATCATCACAACTACACTTTAGAATGAGTGACGTAAATCATGAATATTAGAATCTTCTCATCATTTTACAAATTATTTCTCATCCTTAATTGACACAACAAATCATAGGCATTATCCTCTTTATCCCTTTTTGGAAAGCAATTCCTACAGTGGACCTTTATCACAAAACTCTATAAGTATTAGGGTATACGGTGTCGATTCACCCGAACTTGGTAAGGAGCAAATCCATCAAATATAGACTATGATTTTAGTGTAAATCTTATCGTGATCTTCTCTATATTAATTTTTTTGTTACAAATAATAACCCTGATGAATAAAGCAAAACGAGGAAATCCTTCTATGCCAAAGGCAGAAGATGCTCTAGAATGGACTAAATCTAAGGTGGATGGAAAAGTGGTAAAAGTGAAACTTCTTCGGAAAGATCAGTATGGACGAATTGTTGGACAGGTAACGGCAAAGTAAGCACACGCCACATGAGTATCATTTTCTCTCATTGTTTTGTATGATGCCATAAATTAATACCTTTCCATCCATTCTTTTTTTGTTTATCAATAATCACTTGAAACAAGATCTCCTATTCCATTCTTTCCAAGAAAGGATTTGTCTATTGGGCTTGCTGAAAATGGATATGCAACATTGTATACTGGTGGAGGGGCTGAATATAATGGCAATCGGGAAAGACTTGAAAAAAGTATTGATATGGCCAAAAGAAAGAAACGGGGAGTTTGGGAAAACGGGGCATCTAACGTTATGAGTCCTGCCGATTACAAACGTGCAGTCAAAGCAAAAAAAGCAGCAACTTCTCGATAGAAATGAAGTGGTTCACATGGAACGCTTGCTAACTTAAAAGGAGCATAAAATATGACGTAGCTAGTATATACCTAAAATAAAATGAAATTGAAGACTTTACTTTAGCTTATAATATCATCATTGCCCTATTCGCATCGAAAATTTATATTTTGCAAGAATTCAAAAAATAACAATTATAATCCTCCTTTGATCCATCCCTTTCCTTTAATATTCTTCTTCTTCTCTTTACCACTATTCATGAGGGCTTCTCCTGCATCATTCATCCTTTGAGAAGCAAATTGAATACGTTCAGAAGCCATGATCATATTATGTTTCACTTCATTTCCTCTCTGTCCTTCGATTTCAGCAACGTTGTATAAAGCTTCAGCGAAATTATAAAGAGCGATAGAGGTTTGTACAATTTCGTTTCCGATAACAGGAAGTGCTTGTCGTTTCATAATATTTGCTCCAGCGGATTCGAGCAATTGATGAGAGTAGGATAATGGTTGAATATTTTGTTCTAATAAAAAGTAACGAGAATAAATCAGGTTGACAATTAATCATGAAACAAACTGATTTCGATATTTATAGTAACACTTGAACGTACCCAAATATCTCCCAAACTCCATAGGCAAAATAAGCTCACCCCGTTCCATTTTCTTCATGATTTCTTCCTCTTTCAAAACAACATCAGCCTCCTCGACAGCTTGCCTCATCTTTCCTTCAGCTTCTACTAGACAAGTACCAGCCTCCCTCAATTCATCAATTACTAATTCAACACCTGTCTTAAATCGGCACGATGCGGCGGCTTGAGCGATAGAATCTCCAGCATTTCGAATGGATGCTCCACATGCAGATAAAGCTCCTCCATATATTTGATATTCTTGCGACGTGGCATCTACAATAAATTCTCCACCTCTCGCCAATGCTTTTCCAGATTCCATGAGTGGGATGGCTAGAGGTTTAAGGGACATTTGCAATGACAACGAAGATGATGATGATGCAGAATACAAAGAGTTACTGGTGGTAGTAAAGGATCGACATTGGGGAATATGAAATAGGAGGACAGCAATGCATGTCCAAATGTGAGTCTTAGAGGAGGGCATGATGGATAAAAGAAGTGATGTGAATGATGTAGAAACAGGCAAAAGCTGAACACAAATGATAGTTCAAGATAGATGAGAAGAACAGTACTAACTAATGATTAGAATTTTCCAGACTTAATGTATATCTTACACGTGTCTTTTATTCTGCCCATATTTATTTATTAATTATAGCAATATGAATATACGATCTACTCATTTTTCTCCAAAAAATCTTTTTTTTGATCAAGAAAAAATAAGCATGCGATTTTCCCAGCACTTCATCTTAAAAAGCTATAATTCACTTCATCTTAATAGATAGTTCAACAATTGCGATTTCCCTCCTAAATCATTTTTCTATTTTGTTTTTAATCTAATTTGATCATTGTACATAATCGTTCAACAAAGCTGATGTCATTATAAGTACAGCCAAATGCTTTCTCCGAATGTGATTTCAGTATCATTCTTATTTTGATTATTATCATCGTTATCTTGATTGGTATTACGGTTCTCTTGGGCTTGTCGTGTGTGTTTTTGTTTCAAGCAAATCTGCATCTAAGAATTTGATTACCAAAAAAAGCAGCAGTCTGTCAAGTAGGTTAAGGCATCCAATTCCAGATACACATAGGAAAGCGATATAATTGACATGGAAGATAGAATACCGATAGCTAATAGATACATTCCAACAGTCGTCATTATTGATATGATTATCAATACACTGATTAGAACTCGTAAGCTAGGGGTTGTGAAAATAGGATAACTGGAAAATTAGAACACTTTCTGCTTTCGTCATGGGGTGTTCACCTTAAATAAACGTCCCTTCTACACAATTGACCCTTTCTGAATTTTTCTTTCAATCAAAAATACCACCGTAAAATCAATTTAGATAGTGCTCTAGCGATTCTCTAGAGAGAATGTCTGCAATACATCTGCTGTCCGACTAAAAATGGTCTTACAAAGATTTTTTATTTGTGAAAGTTGCTTTTAATTGCAATCACACTAGAGTGAGGCACGAATGAAATTAACATCAATTTATGAAAATATCTATTTGAAAGATAGTGTCCAAACATTTCTCTAGAGAGAACGTCTGTAATACATCTGTCCGACTAAAAGTGGTCTTACGCAGATTATTTTAGTATCTGATTGCAATCACACTCTCTAGAGAGTAGATAGAGGAAGAAAATATGCATAGAGTGGATTTTTGTCTCTGTCGTGGGCTGAAATGTGTCGATGATTTATTGAAAATAAAATCGTGAATTTTGTTTCACAATCGACTTATGCATTGTGACTAGTCACCTCATCTAGAAAGAGTGCAGGGCAAATAAATATGTCACAGTCTAACTTATCAAATTTTAGTCGTGATAGCACAAAGAATATCTTGAACGAGTATTGTGGTTTTATAAACTACAATGAGATCCATCAATACAATCACAGTAAATCTACATTTGTTGTACCGTACTATACGTCAAAACTACAAAATAATTTGTTGGTACTATAATGTAAATGATCCTTGCCAGCAGAGAATTGCTTAAAACAAAAGATACCATGTCAAACAAACGGACCACAAGTTCTGATAGCCTACAACCGACGCGATCATCAAAGAGAATCTCGCTTTTGCAGGAAGCTCAATTCAGTCATCCTCAAATAAAAACTTTGAATCTAAAGTCGATAAAAGGAATAAGAGATGGGAGCTATCATCGCCCACAAGCTGGAAAATCAGCTTTTCAAAATGATTGTGGAATTCTGCCCAGCGAATGATACAAAATACATGCGAGCAGCAATATATATTCCTCCCCTCAACACCCATCAGCACCCTACGGATATATTTGTGGATACCCCATAACGTCCTCATTTGGAGATTTGTACGGTGGGGGACATTATATACCTTCTACCACTGCCAGTCAAACATCCAAAGAAGGATCAATTTCTTTGGATAAATCTTCTTCCATGTCTTTCACTCCCCAAGGACAAGCCATTGAGAAAGCCCTTCACAAATTTGGCGACAATGGAACTTTACCCTTTCCTCCATGTAAAGTCGGATATGATCCTATTCATAAAGACACAGGGAAAAGAAGGTATGCGTGTCGATATCACAATGAAAAAAGATTGAAACGATTGAAAAAAGAAAAGTTTCGTTATCGCTCAGGAGAAGTTCCACTAGATCCCTTTTGGGAATTTTGGGAAGAAAAATTCAAGAAAGAGAAATCCAAGAAATCAACTTTGCTGAAAAATGAAAAATGAAAAATAAAATGAAAATGCAAAGACGGGGGGCTTCTAAACGTTGTGGATTTTGATTCGACCCATTCACAACATGGATAGACTTTTTTGTTTCTATTTAAAGTTACAAATGACTTGCTCTAAAGTAAAAAAACCAAAGAATTCGTTAGAGAAGAGCAATGAAAAGTAAACTTAAAACGTGCATGTACGTGTATGAACAAGCTGTTGAAATCAGCTTACCAACGATATGTCTTGTGCATCATTCAAAGTAGCTTTGAAGCCTCAAAATTATTCTAATTTAGAACAAAAAAATCGATCTTAATACATATGACAAATAATAAATCTTTTTTATCACAAAGACCAACATATTGTTTTCCACTGCTCTAATTATTCAACTCACAATCTCTGTTTCATCTGAAAAATAAGCATCAAATTTCATTCAGTCATTGGAATGAATTTAACTTGAGAAAATTTTCGATGTTTGCTTCCTTGATTTTTCTTTTTATATTCATGTGTTACGATATCCACCTATTCAAAATTCTCTAGTATATTTTCAAAACTACATTATTTTCACCATCACAATGCTCCAAAATATAAATTGATTCGGCCTGTATGATTTCCAAACCAGCCCTTGTACCCATGAAATGAAGAAAAGAATGTTTACAAATGTGAAGAGAAAGTTGTCTTTGACTTGAACTGGATGAAAGGACTTTCCAAGACTTATCAAAAGCCGGACGATTCCTACTCAAAATAACGTACGGAAGCGTGTCAAGAAAAAATCTTTTCGAATCATTTTTATATCTTTAAAAGATCCAACAAATAAAAATAAAATATGAACTTTGCTTGTCGTTCGGCTTTCACTTTGAGGAAACGCTTCGTCAAATCTGCTTTTCAATCACAGATACAAGCATCAACTGCAGTCACTATCTCCATCTTATCAAGAAACCTAAACATCGCTTCACGTCCAAGCGATTTAGTTGGGAGTACGCCATTAATTGATCTTTCCAAAATCCTTGAACAGCATGGTGTTGATACGAGTAAAGGAACACGACTTGTTGGAAAAATGGAATCACTAGGACCATGCTCTTCCGTAAAGGATCGTATTGGACGCAGCATGATCGATGATGCCGAGGAAAAAGGTCTTCTTACACCTGGAAAAAGTGTCTTGGTGGAACCGACTAGTGGAAACACAGGTATTGCACTGGCTTTTATCGCAAGAGAACGCGGTTACAGGTGTATTCTCACTATGCCAGAAACTATGTCAGTCGAGAGACGTATGATGTTGTTAAGTCTCGGCGCTGAGGTGGTATTAACTCCCAAAGAAACAGCAGTTCCAGGGGCTTTAGCCAAGGCACATGAAATTATTGAGGGTTTGAATGGAGACGGATTTATGCTGCAACAATTTGAAAATGAAGCAAATCCCAAGGTGCATAGAGAAACAACAGGACCTGAAATTTGGAAAGATTCAGATGGAGAAATTGATGTTTTAGTCAGTGGGGTAGGAACAGGAGGAACCGTGACAGGTATTTCTCAGTTTATCAAAGGAAGTGAGAAATATAACTGCCCTCCATTGAAACAAATTCAAACAATTGCTGTAGAACCACAAGAACAAATGCTTCTCACAGATGCTAAGGGTGGAGAAAAAATTGGCGAGCAGGGTCCCCATAAAATTCAGGGCATGGGAGCTGGACTTGTACCAAAAGTTCTGGATTTGGATTTAGTAGATGAGGTTGTACCTATTCATTCCGACATAGCTATGGACATGACCTCAGATTTATGGAACATTGGTTTGCCCGTAGGAGTAAGTGCTGGTGCTATTATAAGTGCAGCCACACAGGTATGTGCAAGACCAGAAAACTCTGGAAAGTTCGTTGTTTGCATTATCCCTAGTTTCGGGGAACGTTACTTTACGCATCCGATGTTTGCTGGTGTGAAAGAAAAGGCTGAGTCTCTTGTGAAGCAACCTTTGCCTGCACCATTCGACAATACAGACTATGGATTTGCAACGGAAAGAGGATAAAAGCATAAATACTTAATAATGAAAAAAAGTGTTACAATCTATTTTACAATTGATTTGGTTTTAACGTTTTCTCGTATCTACACAAATTTCGGTTTCAACTATTACTTCAAATAAGCTCAACTGATAACTTGGAGGTTGCATTTACACCATTGATTTTTTCTATGATATCAGAGTTGTTTCTTGTTCTACTATTCTTTGAAGTAATAGAGTGCTTCCTTTCAGAATTTGCAATTGTATCCGACAGTGCCTGATTGGTAGTGTCTTGAATGAAGCATGTGCAAAAACAACCGAACAATACTGCAATACTTGTTAACGACAAAAGAGCACTAGGCTCATGGATTAAGGACCCAAAGACATATTGAGATAACATCGCAGCTAATCGACCTGTTGCCGTGCAAAGACCACATCCAGTGGTTCTAATTTCAGTGGGGAACAACTCACAAGTTATGACGTTGGTTGTAGACCATGATATTACTATAGCAAAATGAAAAACACATGCAGTCATAACAGCCTTTGCGCTATTGTGCTCCCCTTCATCTAATTCTACATTTTCTGCTATATGGGCAAAGTAAAAGAGGGATAATGAGCAAAGTACAAGGCTGAACACTAGCAATTTTTTGCGACCGACTTGATCCATCAAAAACGCTGCTACAACATTTCCAGGAATCGTAGCTGCTGAGAAGAAAAGGGAATTCATAAAAATATTGGAAACATGAATTTGTTTAAGGACCATGGTTATCCACATGATCAAGCCTGACCCAAATGACACCGTGATCCAGAGAACTTGAAGAGTAATGGTTGTGAGACGAATACTGGGATCATATAAACCAACCAAACTGATCATTGTCTTCCGTAAAACTTCTTTAATTGTCATTTTCGTGCAACTTTCGTTTAATTTTGAATCCGTTTTGTGATTTGCCTTAATTTCATCAATTTCAAGGAGAGGTCCGTCATATCCCATTGAATTTGCTATTCTATTCGCAGACTCACATGCCTCTTCTAAACGATCGGTTACAGCAAGGTATCGAGCACTCTCTGGTACATAAAATGGGACCATGACGTTTCTATATCGAATTAAAAAACGGACTAATCAGAGAGGTGCGCTAAGGCACAAAAACGAATCATTATATATGTCAAAAGTGAATACTTACGCAATGACTGAGGGCACGACACAACACGCCATAAAGACTCTCCATGATATATTATGCCTTCCAAATAATACAATAGCTAAAATTGCAACGTAGATAGTGCCCAATGTGAAAAAGCTCGAGATAAAACTAATGTTTCTACCTCGTTTTGAGGGTGCAGAAGACTCTGTTGCTAGTGGCATTATTATTGAGAGAATCGCACCAACACCAGCTCCTGAAATGAAACGAAAAATGCAGATTGAAATAAAATTGGGTACAAAAGCAGCTATTAAACCAGCAATCGAATTCAATGTAATTCCAGCCAGAAGTATTGGTCGTCGACCCATTTGATCACTGAATGCACCCGTCTAAACGACGAACAAATGTGAGAACATGTTAAAAATCAGTAGAAGGAACAATCTGTTTGAATTTGTATTGTATATTTCAAGATGACATACCAATACACCTCCAACAAGCATTCCACCAAAAACGCAACCGGCTAACATGGAACCTCGGAAAGCAAAATCACCCTTGAGAATATCCTTTGAAAAACCCTCATCCGACAAAATAAAATTCATGTTAAGAATCGAAGTGGCGTCTGAAAGCTGTGCCATCCCCATCGCTACAAGCATTATCCAATATTGTGAAGCTTTAGGAGTTATGTCCATCTCTCCCGCCTCGGCATAGAATTCATCGATGCTTCTTAGTTTGTCTTCTCCGTTTCTTTTCGGGCGTGACAATAAGCGGGTTGAGGAGTTATTTCGTTTCAGCATATTTGCTAATCTATCTTGAATAAGAATTTGAGTTGACTTTCATGTACATTAGAGAAGCTGAGATGAAAGCTTCTTCAAGCGTAGAGAATGCTTTCTACTGCTGATACATGTATTACTTTATCTTCAGTGAAAAAAATGAGAAAAAGTATTATCTAAGGAATAATGATCGAATCAATCTCTCTAATTCATGAGAAGCACATTTAATTATTTAGACAGAATAAAATCCAAGTCCTGGGATAGATATGCCCTTCATTGCGTCACTGCCTATGCATCTACCTCATCTGTTTTTCTTGACATAAAATCTGTTTTTGTTTTTTTCTAATTGATTTTAGCTTTCATACATACTTAAGTTGGATGATTTGATGCACATGAAAATGTCTATGTTGAAGAAATATAATCAAGCTGCTGATCATGTGTGCCTTTTTCTAACCAACGACATATCAATTATTCGTAGAATGTCATCTTTTCAATTCGATCGATAAATATTCTGAATAAATTGCTCGCACAAAGTTCTTTACACTCTGCTGAAAAAGGAAAAAGTATGTTGAGAAAACCTTTTCTATTCACAGATTAATGATGTGGCTTGTCCCAAAAATGAAACCTTTCCAATTCCATCGATAATGAAATAGACCATTTTTGTAAAAAGCGTCTCCAAATATTAATGTTTCAGAAAATGGTTCGTACAATAAATGCAGAAGGTGTACGTAAGAACATTTTCATCAAATATTGTTGAAGTTTGTGACGTAGTTTTTGACACCGTTTTGATTGTAGCTAACAAGTATTGGAATGAACGGCTTCGAAATAACCACCAATCCTCTATTGGAAGGAGAGTCTGAAGAAAAGAATAAACAACGTCAATATGAATTTACTGCAATCTTTAACTTTGATATCATGCATTCATTCCAGTTACTCATTTTCAATACAACCAACAATTGTAAAACCTTCACCTTCATCATTGAACGAGATTTATTTTTCTAATCATTACCACACGTGGGGTTTGTCATCGTCTGATCATGGCATGAAGAAAGCAGTATCCAGTCTGATGAAATATAACACTTTAGATTTCTCATCAAGTCAACTAAATAATAGACGTCGTAATTACGATTTTGAAGAAGATGATGACGATTATGATGATGAAGAAAAGCGAGAGTACGAATATGCTCGTGTGCGCCGAAGAGGACCAAGAGACCGCTATATAGATGATATCTACGAAGAAGAAGATGAAGATGATTACGACGAAATACCTCGTCGAAGACCAAGTAGAGTTGGGACATTTCTTAGTGATGAAGATGACGATGATGAATTTGATTTGGATGACATGGTTGAAAACATGGACTTTTCTGTAACTATTCCTAATCCTATTTTAGACAATGCTGATCCTGATGGAGCGACTGATCGTATGGGGGAGTTGGTACCAGATCGTGTCTTTTGGAGAGATATGTCAATAATGGGGGTTTTGATTTGGATATGGGCGGCTAGTTCACCTGACTCGTTTGTTGGAGGGCATGACTGGTTGACTATTTAGATCGAAACATTATTTTTGGGATATATAAAACTCGAATGAAATAAAAAAGGTGGATACTTTGTGAATGAAATGGAAGCACAACAACATCAAATTTAAGCACTGTAATGAGGAGAACAAAAAGGAAAAATACATTCCCCATCGTCGATTATAATTTTAATTCAATCATGATGCAATATGATTGAAACTAAAATATATCTGAATTTTATCATCGAAGAATTACTCGTAGATTTTTGATAATTTTTATTCTATAATGATCCAGATCTTCACACAAAGGAATATTTTTGCTTGTTTCAGTTTGATTTTCATTGAATCCTTTCTTGAACTTTGAGTTCATCTTTTTAGAAGATATAATACTTCAAAATTTTCTTATCATGTATGCAGGCTAAATTCGAAGTAAGCTTGCTTGGGCTATCCTGATATATTTTCGCAATACACATGACAGCAGCGTGAGATGAAGAAAATTAATATGTATGCAAGTCGATTCTTGGGAAGAATGCATTTTCATTTTTTTCTTCGTAACATTTTCAGTTTGTATGATCAACAACGTACAAATATTAAAAGTCGTATATTTAATGTATTTAGATTTTCTACTTAAACATTGCAATGAAACGTTATCTAAAGAAGTAAAAATGTTAGGGACATGCTTTTTATTTAAATAGAGAATTAATGGAAGCGCTGGAATGCATATGTATGTTTTTTTCCTAAGTTCCAGACTCTTGCAATAAGCTTCGGATACACATCCGCTGGTGCTAAAACAATTTTACAATCCAATAACCCTTTCGCACATATAGAAATCAAATATCAATAGAAAAGAAACAAGATGTGTAGCGACTTAGGATCAGGATCACGCTGCTGCTTATATTATTCCGCGGTTGGTTTCATCTTTACGGTAAGAAATTCATTCGCCTTGGGTATTTTGAGCTAAGTTTTGACTTTACGCCTGATTGAAATCCGGCCACAAAAAAACGGTTTGACTTCGGAAACCTGTCTTCCATTCCGATCTTAAAGATGCAAGCGCAAGACTGTAACAGCAGAAAGATAAGAATTTCTCACATTGATTGTCTTTCTTCTCTTTCTCCAGCTTTTTGTCACAGTTATGGTAAATTCTCAACCATTCTTCATTCCTGGTTTGGACACTAATAAAGCCCCCGAAAGCGCATTGGGTGCCATGTTCATGTTCGTGTTCACATTCTTTGTATCAGCTTATGGAATCTATTATGATAATCAACAAAAAGAAAACGAAGTTGATAGTCCCGACGGTTATCAATTGAACCCAGGTGGGCTTCCTCCTAATCAATACGGTTCACGTTAAGATTAAATTTTACTGTCGCACGTGGTCGATTTCAGGGACCACATGTGCATTTAATAAATATGCCAGCTAGGGAGTATGAAAGTGGCAGAAAATATTGGTTTGATCTCAATGTTCGAAGAAAATCAGTACTAGTGAGAGAGGAAACAAATAACTGTATTTTCATCAAATCTGTTCTCCTGTATTAGTGAATGTAATTTTGAATGGAGTCTTGGATTTAAAACAGATGATTTAGAGACCTAATTTCTCTAATGATTACAATTATTGTCATTCAAAATCGTGTATACAATTTATTATGTTTTTGGAATGCAATCAAGAACTTTTTATTTCATTGTCTAAAGTAGGAATTGCGTCATTTAGGCAAACGAATTTTTCTTCGAAGATTTCTGTCGAACAAAATACATGACAGGATGAAATAATAATAGAATGTAAGAGGAATAATTAGATTTAAATTCAAAAAGTCCTTTAATGATTCCTAGGATATTGTAAACCAATTGTATACCTTTAACGTAAACAGAGTTCAGATTGAGATGGCTGTTCATGTATAACATGTTTTTCATTCATAATTTATTCATTTATTTTCAAAATATATGCTTAAAATTTGGGCAATCTATTTTTGTGTTCTGTCATGAAGGTTCCACCATCGATCTATAATTTGACAATATTGTATAATTAATTTTTGTGCATTCGATTCTCGATAGCTCTTTATTTTGAATTATAGCACATCTGATGACGTTGGTGTAATGCGTTATCAAAATTTGGTACAGTAGGAAATTGATAAACAATGGTTGTGATGGATATTCATACTAACGACTGTACTTTCATGAAAATAGAATATTTTTCAGCCCAATGCATCAATGCTTGCACTGTTTGTTTCGTATTTCTCTCTAAAAATGATTTCTATTCTTTGTCCATTTACATTCTTAATAGCTTGTGTGGTTTTTAGAGGTGAGACAACTATTAAAAGATACTGGAGAGGGACGAGAAACAAAACTTGAAATATTGTGACATCGTGATGTTTTCTTTCGTTCTATTCCCACTTTTCATATAATCTAGACGTTATGCATTTGAATTTGCTCTTGTCATTTTTTCTAGGAGCAATTACGTATTTTTACTTAGGGAAAAAATTTACATAAAGCCAATGATTTAGATCTACATCGAGTTTCAACTCTGATAGGAAGCTAATTAATTCAAATCTACTATTCTATAAAGATGTTGTTCTGGTGCTTTATTTAAGAGTTAGTCTGTTGCAAAACTTTACTTAAACAAATCGATAATATTTGGCGAGACAAGAATTTTGAAGCTTTGGTGTAGTTTTTTCACCTCTCTTCAATAGTCGCATCCAAGTTCCTCCGAGTGCAAGATTCGAAGCCTGGTGATTGTGCCAACCTTTTCCATCATCATTTATTCTCCTGGAATCAACGAGTAAAAATATTCTTCAACAAAATAAGATGCCAGCAGATACTACAAAGAAGCGTGACTATGACTACCTCTTCAAGCTTGTGCTTATTGGAGATAGTGGAGTTGGAAAATCTTGTCTGCTTCTACGTTTCGCTGTAAGTGTCGAATGAGTTCCTGCGAAAAGCCTACACATGTTCAATACGCCATGACTCAGCATATTAAAATGCTCTACCCAATATGAAATGTGCTGTATGACTATTGGGAACACATTTCATGTTTCATGATTGTCACGAACAAAGGATTTCATCGTGACATAAATGACATTTTCCCATTTTTGTGATTAGAAGCTGGAGACTATTCATTTGTGTTCCCTTTCTTACTTTACTCATATGCTATTTAATTCTTTCACATTCCTGGATAGGATGATGCGTTCACTGAGTCTTATATTTCCACGATTGGCGTGGATTTTCGATTTCGTACAGTCAAAATTGATAAAAAGACAGTAAAGCTTCAAATTTGGGACACAGCAGGACAGGTAAGTGATCATATTTGTTGTCAACAAACACCAGAATAAGCATTCGTCACAGAAGAGCATGTTCAAAAATTGCTTATTCTAATAACTTCTTATGACAACATTTTATACACGATGAATCTCTCATGTCTCCAATCATAGGAAAGATTCCGAACTATAACATCCGCATATTACCGAGGTGCTGATGGTATAATTATGGTATATGATGTAACTTCCACGGACACCTTCGACCATGTAAATGATTGGCTCAAAGAAGTAAACCGATATGCCTCAGAGGGCACGTGTAAATTGCTGGTAGGTAATAAATCAGATCGTACAGCCGATAGAGCTGTCACATCCGAGCAGGCCAAAGCATTTGCAGACGAATTGGGAATTGCCTTTTTGGAAACATCTGCAAAGTCAGCCAAAAATGTGGAAGAAGCTTTTTTGACTTTAGCAGGGGAACTGATCAAACAAAGAGAAGCTAGAGGGGGTGGATCTGAAACAAAAGAGAAGGTTGATTTAAAGGGCACTGCAAAAATGAAGTTGGATAGTTGTTGCTAGACATTCTTTGTTGGTCGTTGCATTTGCTTTTTCGTGCATTGTTATGCTTAACGAAAAATACATGGATTTAAGTGGTGGATGTGTTCCAAGTAGAACTTTATTTCAGAGAAAGACTCGGAATGTTGTTTGATTCAATATGTTTGCGTTCTTAGGAGTGTGAAAAGAATGGTTTTGTAGTAGAAAAAGCACACCGTATTGGAACATTGCAACAGATTGAACCATAAACTAACTTTTTACAACATTTAAAAAAATATACTATCACTGCACTAATGTCATTTGGGTAGGACATCGTTTGTTTACAATTGAAAATCACTACCAAACATTGCCTGAGAAAACGGTAAAAGAACAAATAGAAAAATGAGCATATTCAGGACTTGCCATTTCCAAATCAATCGAAATAAATAAATAAAAGTAGATGGATTATCGTAGGAAATTTGAAGAAATGAAAATTTGATATCTTTCCATAATTCATGAGACAAGTTGACATTCATATACTTGCATTGCATGCCTTCCTCTTTGTCATGTTTGTTCATGTTGAGAACAAAAGGTGTTAACCAGCGTGAAAGACAAACATTGGTAATGACAATAGAGATGCTTAGTGGAAAAGACATCCAATGTAATCCAGAACATGCATAAAGAACAAGAGGGATCGTCCATAAATGATGTGTACATGTCACTTTTTTTGACCATGTCGTGCTAGGCCAAGTGAGGTATTTCACGACTCCTATTGGAAACTTTCGAAATCCACTGAAAAAGGAAGAACAGAAAAAAAAGTGCAGTTTGTTATCATAATGACAATATATGGAATCACAAAATTGAATTTCCCATGAAGGAATAGAAAGTGTAGAAGAAAATACAATCTCACCTTGCGAAATAACCAGCAATATCCACATACCATAACACCTGATCGATGCTCACAGCAACACAAAAAGAAGAAGCAATTAGAGGTCGGCATGTGTGCAATGCGATAGCTCCCATGAACAAAGTAATGTTGCACAACCAAGTGAACTCATAAATAGTTGCGTTTTGCAGGATACGAGAGTGACGAGTAGATAGTAAACGTATGGAAAAGAGAAAAATGACATAGATGGCAAATGCTTTGGAGACAAAAAAAAACCTCGGTATTTGCTTCGTGGTTTCATGACAGCATGTGGATGTGATGGAGTATGGAGTTTTTTTTATTTCTGGAAGAAACAATGGCAATACCAATTTATCATGGATAGAAAATAGAATGAGATAAACTAATAGATAATGAATGATACATGATATGATAGGATGAAGATAATGATAGTGCTTTGATGAATAAGGTTTTTGCTGGAGCCATTGAAAGGATCTTTCCATGGTGTCATGTATGTCGGAGTGTATCTCTGAAACTCGAGGGTCAATAGAAGAGAGGATCGCTATTTCGAGGATTCGTTACAAGGATACCAAATTCGCAAATAATATTTATAATAATAATAATAATAATAATCATAACTGAACCGAACTCAATTTTTCGTGACGAATTCCTCAATTATTGCACGAATACGTCATTGTGGTTTGGAGATCTTATGTTTTGTCTTTTTAAAAGATGTTCGTTTCCAACGTCTATTTTGTACGTTGCGTTCATCATGCATCGCTCAATACCTATTCTCATAATATTCGTAGTATCCCACATAGGAAATATGCTATCTATGACAACTCACCTAAATTCTATATCTTGTTGACAGCAGCAGCAGAGAGAATAGGAATATATTAATCATATTTAATCGTGCGTTGCCAGACAATATAAAATAAAGACTTGGTAGAATTATTATTATCA
>Ga0209092_10001651_pt1 | contig 21373 bp, 17 predicted proteins | sample FraStrMetagenome_FD_187446 | JGI IMG/M metagenome (GOLD analysis project Ga0209092, IMG submission 187446) | Marine eukaryotic phytoplankton communities from Arctic Ocean - Fram Strait ARC3M Metagenome (SPAdes) (version 2) | ecosystem: Environmental > Aquatic > Marine > Oceanic | place: Fram... | reverse complement strand
TGGTATGTATGAAAACACTTCGTTGGTCCTCCTAATACTAACTGTAGTAGGTGGGGGCCTTGCATGCTTAATTCCCTATAATGTATACTTAAGTATAGCAAGTAAAATATAAATTAGATTATTATTGCAAAGCTCAGATGGTAGAGACCCCAACATGTCATTAGCACCTTTTTCACAATATTGATTACATCAAAAAAATATTTAGAATAGGTTTCGAGAGCATCGTCGAAGGTTTGCAATCAAAGAGAACTTACCAATAATAAGAATCTCCAAGAGCTCAAGTTTAGCTCAGTAGGTATCGTTTATATCAAAGTATTATTTTCTGGCCAATATAAATTATATTCCGAAAAGTTAAGTAACCAATAGCTCATGGCATTTTTTGTATTCTATATTCACCTTCTCAAGAGAATTAAGAGTCCCGATCTCACTTGGAATACTGCCAGCAAGCTGGTTGTTGTCTATTCCCAAATCAACAAGAATGTTATGAGCATGGGAAAAGAAGATACAATACATTTTTAGTTCAAAACACAAATTCCTTGCCAAGAAAGAGCACCTCGACATTTTTAATATATTTAATTTTTGGACTGTTCGGACCTGTTCTAGCATTATTAATTATGCGTATAAAATGTTTCATTACTTTAGTTTCCCTATTTTTTGTGGATTGATTGTTATTTAGTCTTTTTTTCATATAAATATATTTTTTACAGAATTGTGGATATCGGATCCGCCATAAAATCTTTAAAAATGATGAGACACTGGATATACTTTCTCGTAACCTTTGCCAGATGCCTTTGGACTCAGGCATTTCTTCATTCAAGCAATTTGCCTCCTTTATCGACCCAAAGTGTCCTATGCGCAACATTTACCAAACATACACCCAATCTAATCATCAATAGTTATGTCACACTTTCTCCTAATACATTGACTCAGTTCTGGATGAACAAACAAGACGATCCTGAGGCATCTAATGAAAGTAAGAAGAATTTTTTTTCATTCTTATCGACACTGATTGATGTCTTTGGAAGTATCTCTTTCGTTGTAGTTGGAGGAGGGGCCCTGTTGGGACTCGCATTGAATTTGTCTGGATGGGGATATATTTTACCTAAAAATGTTCTCAAGGATGGATTTCAATTAAAAATTGAACCCATCCAACAATTACGAGTAGAGAATCAATTTGCTCGCATGGAGGCAGAAGACGCTCGATCTATTATGCCAGCAAGTGGAATTGAGGGCGGTATGTAGTGTTAACTACACTGTATCAATACGAAAATATTAAAAATATTATTTTGAATGAAAGAGGAGAACCTATTCTGAAAAATAGCAGAGCCGATCTTTTCAGTATTACTGATACAAAAAATGAAAATAAAGTGCAATATGAGTATAATACTCAAGTTGAAGGTCTTGAAGGCTTATTTTCAAGTTTTTACAATGTATTTTTCAATTATTTTGGCAAATAAAATAGTGCCATTGAAACACTAAAGGATAGATTTACTGACAATCCAGTTCTCTATTAAAACTTGACCACTAAATTATCTAAAGCATTATTTTTGATTGGATTCAAATATAAATAGTGTGGGATCATTCGACTTTGTCAAAAAATAAAAAGCTGCAGAGGGAAAGTCTCTCAGAATTCGCGCCCAAAATCTAATCGTACGTATCTAAAAATTTTTATCTATCCAACAATCCCATCAATCCTCTTTAAGTCCATTCTTTGTTACAGGACTGCTAGTCATACACTCATAATGGACTGTATGATTCCATCACACAATGTTCGCGCATTTAGCTGCGCAGTCGGATGCTTGTCTCGTATTGGAAAAGAACTCTACATTGAATTTGATCCTATGCAGGGATTAATATTACGAACCTTGAACGATGCCAAAAGTTCCTTTTGTTCCTTTTCTTTCGCACCAGATTTCTTTGAACATTGTCGCGTTCCATTGGAACAATGCAATTCTAGCCGGAAGCGTCGCCGTCGAAATGAAGAAGAAGCAGATATGGAAGAAAATGATGCTTCGCAAAATGACAAATATATTTGTCGTGTTTCAGTTCGAATGGTACATTCAATATTACGTCCTCGCAAAGGCTTAATATCATTACGGATTAAGAGCCACGAAAGTACAAATAAACAGGACAGTTATTCACAAATATCCTCTGCATCTAATTTCATATCTCAAGATTCAAATCATACTTCCCAAACAAGCAATGGAATTTATCAGCTCTCCTTTGAATTTTTACTTTCTTTGCAAGGAATACTCCGTATAACACGACGTATTCCTGTAGGGGAAGCCACCTCCCTCAAAGCTGTGGCATCGCGTGATAATAGCAGTCACGTATTATCTCATCCAAAGGCTTTATTAGGATTACTGACTCCCATTCAAAAAACCACAGAAGTTGCTTTGGGAATCCAATCTCAACATCAAATTATATCCGCATCTTCTTTTCACCCTGGTGATACCAACGAGATGGTAATTGCAACAAGTAACACTGGACATTGTAAAACGGAAACAACTATGGGATGGGATGATTTAGACGAATGTTATTTTATCAATGATCGTGATTTGGACGATGATACTAACATCATACCTCAAAATGTCAATGAGGAAGTGACATTGGTTTTTGGTATGAAGGAAGTGAAGGCCATGTTGCAATTTTGTGTTCAAGCTAATAAGCAGGAAGAAGATTTAAGAGTGACTGTTTATTTTGAATGGGGTGGAAGACCTATGATTTTAGAGATCGAAGGAGAACATTATAAAGGGGAATTGATCATGGCAACATTGGATCATTCCTTGTTAGTGGGCTATCCCACTCGATAATTAATGTTCATGTTGTATAATCATAAATAGATTAAATTGAATTATTAATCTTTCATTCTGGATCAGCTTCAGCACCCCATATTGTGGCACCTCTGGTCACTACTCTAACTTGATCCCCTACTTTTATTTCCTGCTCTCCATCATGTTTAGCTTCTCCTACAATCGCATTCATAGCAAAGTATACATCCGCACATCCATTACCGCCCAACTTCCTAAATTCCGCCATAGTTTTCAGTGGTTCCTCAAACCTCGCCCCTGTAACTTGATCCGTACAACTCTGTTTACACCTTGGACATGCTTTGGTAAGATGAAACCATACATTACCAATTTGAATACTTTTCCATTCATCTTCTTCGAAGGCTTTGGGAACACCTCGAACCACAATGTTGGGACGGAACCGACTCATGGAAATGAATGGTTGAGAGTTTTGCTCTAATCGTTTGTTTAATTCATTAAGAGAAGTTTCAGAAGCAATTAATATTGGAAAACCATCTGTAAGTGATACCAAGGGAGTTGTACCTGAATATCGGTCATATCCAATAGCTGGAATATAATTTGAATCTGTATAGCGTTGTGTTGTGGGTAAGAGTGACACAAGTCGTATATTTTTAAAAAGATTTGGATCAATAGTTTTATCTTGTTTGATAATAGATTGTAAAAAGTGTGCAACCTCATCTCCCATATCTGCCACTTCCACATTATCATCCCATATACCTGCTGTATAACGTATAGGTCGAGATACAACATATTCCTCTGAAGTTGGAACGTTTATATGAGCATTGCTATCATCATGAGATAAAATCATAATTTGAGAGTTTTTGTCTATAAGTGATGCTGTTATAGTGGCCAAGATGGGTGCTTGCCGTTGTGTAAAAAATCGATGTGTAGGAGTTGATTTTGTAGTTTTCGTGCTTTCATAAAGAGAAGGAGGCGATTCACGTACAATCATGAAACGACGATCATGACATAATCCCAAAGTATCAATTTTGGATTTGGATATTGATACTGCTCGAAGTGATTTTACTATGGGATTGTAGGTTAAAATTGAAATATATCATTCATACAATATAAAAAATAACAAACATTAAATCAGTAAATTTTCCCAACTCTATCTCTTACCAGGATATACAAAAATGCCAGATACTGTGGGCAATTCTTCTTTTTTACCTTCTGAAAAAATTTGAATTTTCTTATCCAAGATTTCTTGCGCTTGATAGGATTGATAGATTCGCCATTTTGTTTGTAATTTTGTTTGTACCTTTGACCATGGAACTATTTGGAATATGAGAAGGGCAATGAGAGTTGTCACTATTAAATAAAGTGGGTCCGAAGAAGGTGAAGTCATATCATACATTCCGGTAAAGATAATCACCATCCTGATTAGAGATACCGTAACTGAATTCTAGTTTTAAGTGACGCTGAGAGAGTAGAGATGCAAATACCTAATGAAGTTGGATGAAAGATCAATGTATAATGTCAAGGATACCATCATATCTTTTTCCCTACATACGAGAATTTCACAAATAAAAAAAATATCAAAATAATAATGAAACTCATGTCAAAGCGAGAGACAGAGAGAACAGCGAAACAATGAAATACAACCCATTTCATCATGATTACAATAAAGCAAAAAGATTGACAAAATGAAAATGAAGTTGGTTTCTGGTGAAATGATTGAATTGAAATTGAAAACTGGCCCATTGGTGTTTAAATTTCAAAGAATACTGACTTTCTTTCTATAAAACTGGTCATAGATGCCATACCAACGATGTATGTAGAATTTCAATAGATGCACAAAGACGAGAAACCACTCAAGTCGCAAAATGAAAATATCAAGAAGTTAAAACGGCGGAATCATCTTTGAAGAATGGGGTAAACGTAGACCTGGTATGTTAATAGTCAATTCAGAATGACGTAAGATAGGAAACAAAGTAGCAACATTTGATGGTTCGTGCTTCAAACAGACCATTTGAGAACTCGATCTCCAGCTCATCCAGACATTTATTACATTATATCATTTCCAACTTGCTAATTATCATAGAATGGGTCAAGCTGCATCGAAAGAACAAGCCATTCCAATAATAACCCCATCACCATCTGCCTCTACAACCAAAACCACAGAAGAAGCAGCTGCTGTCAAAACAAGTGAATGTCCCGTAAAACATGGGAAAACTTCCACTGGAGGGGGCTGCCCAATGAAGAAACCGTCCAATTCACCTCCTCCGAAAGAAAGTGCTTGTCCAGTCAAACAGAAATCCTCACAAGAAACTCAATACAATGTCTATTCGCAACCATTGGATCCTAAGAATAACATGCCGACAGTCGCTAATCAATTACCCTCTGATCGACAAACCGAAGAACTATCGACAGAGCGTCAAAAGAGCAATATTCCAAAGGTGTGCTTTCTTAATTTTGCAGTATGAAATTTTTATATGGTTTTGAACACAACGATTCAATTTTATCCTTCTTCTCACATTCTATTTTTAATTTTTGTCTCTGTGTATTTTTTTAGGGAGGAACAGATGGAAGTACTTGGGTTTATCCAAGTCCACAAATGTTTTATAATGCATGTAAGTCACTTTTAAAAAGCAGATTTGACAAGTATTACAGATTTATTGTTGAAGAATTTTAATGATGATCAAGCAAATATTGTTTCCGTTTTTTATTTTAATTTACTCATCAATATGTTTCTTCAACCTTGTCCAAACCGATTGCGAAATGATGAAATTTTACCAACAATCTTTAATTAGTGGCACGCAAAAATAAATTAGACGACACGACAGAAAATGATATCTCCAGCGTTGTAGCATTACATAATAATATGAATGAAAAGACATGGCAAAAAGTCCTCGAATGGGAAGCAATCCTAAACCCCTCCAAACAAACACCGAAATTATCACGCTTTTTAGGCCGTCCCTCTGATTTGTCACCCAAAGCTCGGTTTAAAAATATGTTTTTATCCTACCCTCTCCCATTTGATCGTCATGATTGGACTGTGATACGGAAAGATGGTACAGAGGTTCGATATGTCATTGATTACTATCATGATGAGACACAAGCATCTGAGCTTCCAGATTCAGGTTTTCCTAAAATGGATGATCATGATGCAGTTAAAAGTATATTGGTAGATGTCCGACCTGCCTTGGATTCTGTATCCGAATTTAAGGGAAGGTGTTTTACAATGCCACTGGCACGACAAATGGGATGGTCAAAATTTCAAACTTTACCTATGTTACCAACCAATGCAATGAAGGGACAGATGAGAGAAAGTATGTTAGTTTGGGACAATATTCAAAAAAATGCCAAGGAGACTAAAGCACAATTTCAACGGGAAAAAGAAGGAAAAGAACCACTTTCCACACCAGAAACACCTTTGGAAGTGTCAAAAGAAGATGCTCAACAATTAGCAAAGTCATTCGCCAAAGTATTGGAACAATGTCAAGAAGAACGAAAACGGATGGAATCATGTGATCCTGAGGAATCAGCGCAGGCTTCCCTTGCTTTATCCATGTGCATGTCTCAGATAATATGTCCGTTACAGCACCAAACAGTTGTGAAGACGCTTCATTCGCAGGAGGATGATGGGAACCAATCTAAAAAGGAGGAAGCAATTTATGAAGCGAAAGTGGATGCTGCTTTGGTAAATATGCTAAATTGTGTTGGAAGGGAAAATGAACGTGTAGCCATGGCCAAAGCTGCACACCCTATTGTTTTCAAGGAATGAGATAGTACGGGAATTGGTTAGGTTAAAGAATTCATTCTTTTTTTGACAACATTTAATCTTGAACTAAATCTGTTACCAAGAGTTCATATTGGTGTCGGTCTGTTTCGAGATAAAATCTTGTGATCGGTGCATATTAGTCTTTTTGAATATGAAATAATGATATAAAACTAAATTTAAACACTCAGTATATCTTCTTTTAATCAGATTTGTTTGAAACTGAACGAAATCATGATGTGGTTGATTGCTTAGTTGTGTATTCTTTAAAGCAATTGGATCGTCTTGAGGCAGTTTAAAACAATGACTTTGGCTTGATAAGGATTGAGCTAAGTAGTTGTCAGTCATTGAATTCAAGAGGACATTACAAACTGCAATGGCCTAATTCTACCGATTTAGCTCCTATGCAGGGTGACATGCCAAGAGAAATAGAATGAAATTGTGTTAAATATTCAAAAAATAATATAAAACTATGAAGTGTTCAAGTAATGATTAGCGCTTCTTATTTTCTTTACTTTATCATGATCAAAGTTCTTTCCTCATTTATATTCAAATATCGCATTTGTAACTTAAAAAAAATCAAAGAGGTGTAGAGCAAAATTTAAAAAGAAGGAATGAAAAATTTACATGATGGAACATTGGCAATTTACTTCAACACCTTCTTTTTGAATCATATTCATTTTTACAAAACTTGCATTGTGTCGGTCTTGATTTTCCACGATATGTTTCTGTGATGAAACATTCTGTGAAGAAAGTTTTTTATTTTCCGATGATGATTGCTTCTGCCAATTTTTTGAAAATGATACTTTTGGTGAATTATATGGAGAATCATCTCGAATTGTTTCTAGACTAGGACGATCTTTCAAGTTGATAGAAGGTGGATTATGGGAAGTCGTTTGATTGGTCCACATTAATGAATCTACTATACGTTCATGCTCCGTGGAAGGTTCTGAAGAATAAGATCCAGTAGATTTAGAAAAAGTAGAAGTTATACCGCTTAAGGTACTTTCATTGCTTGCTTTGCTTGATGTACTAATGCTAACATTTTTAAATATACATGAGACGTCCCGCGGAAGCTTAGTTTTTGGAGGGTATAATTGCTTTGATACCGAAAGGGACGATTTGGTGGAATATTTGGATGACGTAGATCCAGCATCACCAGAAGAAATTGCCGCTGTAAGAGGAGACCATGACCTTGAATGTCGGAGTTCACGATACAAAATATCATTATGAACACTCGATGTTGTCTTTGAGCTGGAAATAGTTGATGCTAGATATCGGGAAGGCCTCAAAGCAGACTTCTCACTTGATCGAAAAAGTCGGTGATTACCTGTCGAATGTACACGTTTATGTTGTGGAGCCGACTGAAAGTTTACAGTGCTTCGGTGGTGAGATGGACGAAACTCTATAGCTTCATCGCTGGGTCTGCCGTCGTAAAATTGAAGCTTCGTTGCATTTGATCCAGAATCATCTTGTGAGGTAGTGCGTTTATGCTTTGATGACGTTTTGTAAGCTTCAGATAATGAAGTGTTGTAGTGAAAAGACATCACGCTTTTGGGAGACAAATCAAATTTTTTTTCCCCAAATTTAGTCTCAGAAAATGTCTGTGAGCCCGTTATCGGTTTCTTTGCTTCAAAGTTCGTATCTTGAATCGTGTCTTCATTTTCCCTATTCTCCTTGTTGCGACTTGCTTGTAATGAACTCTGCTTTAAAATATGTACGTTATCTGTAACTTTTACAAAAGCTTGCTTGATATTAGAATCCAAGATCCCATCGAGCACGGTCACTGTCATCAATTCAAGGTCTTCAGGACTTTCATGTTCTCGTTTATTTTCTTCGGAATCACGATTTCTTCTGCGTTCAAAACGAAAACTTGGTGCACGGCTTTCCCATTTCTTCATTTGGTGCACATACGGTTGAAATTCGTCATCAAATGAGTCACTGTCCATCTTCTCTCGCTCGTCAGATTCATATCCGGTCGACATCATATGGGGTATTTCTAATGATCTATTATCTAACTTCCGTTCTGCCATCATGGGATCAGTCCCTTGAGGTGACTGTACGTATGTTAGATAATGAGGGTCCTTGACATTAGTCTCCATTTCCACTTTCGATTTATTGAAACTCAAGGCAGATCAAATAAGACACAATTTCAATTTTTTGTCTTCCGATGAATAAAAGTTAGTGGTCACAAATAATATTGCTATGAGAAATTATTAGTTTTCCGTTGTTTATGCCTTTTATTTGTCGATATCGCACAAATCCAAGAATTCAGAATGGAGTTTTCATTGCAATAGATAGAGGGACTATACTCTATCATTATACTAATTTAAGTCTATATGTATGACTACCTTCCTGTACGATCAACGTTTAAAGTTACACGTATTACGACGAAGAAAATAGCAATCAAAAGCATATCAAGAAATTTAGCCGTCAGAACTGGAAACATACGTATACGAGTCGTGAGAAATTCCTCTTGATTCGTCCGAGGGATTCAAGATTAGGCCTGTCAAAACCAACAACGGACATTATGAGAGATAAAAATTCCCTGACACCCGTGAACCACTTCATGAAATGTTTTTTTTGTCTTTGTTCGGATAAATTTGATTGATTGAAACGGCGTCACAAGATAGCAATAACAAGGATATTTTCCGTTCACCTAACTCAAAGTAGACTTAATGAGGTATTTTAGCGATGATTGAATCCTTTGTAAAGGCTTATGAGAACGCATGAATGCCAAAGATTTATTTTTTTCTATACACTTCTTCATATAGTCGAAAACCTAGGTTCAGTTCAGTTCAGTACTACTCTAGAATTAGTTTTGGTTGACAAAAAGATGAACTGCATGGGTGTAGACAAGGTATTAGGCAATAAGAGGATTAAGCCCATTGTTGTTTTTTCTTTGATTTTAATATATATATTTATGTACGTAACACACCATTTGACAACAATGAAAATTCGTATGCAATCTTTTTTTTTTTTCATAAAATATAGTATGTGCTTACGGTACAAAATACTTGTTTTTTAGATGGGATAGATGGAAATAGAAAAATAGGTAACTCTTAGCACATTTCCTGCACGGACGCTACCGACATGGGAATGATTTGGCAAGTTGTCAACACTCGTACAAAGTTCTGGAAATAAATCTTACGGAAGAACGATTCTTTCACGAAGTCTCGTGTTTTCGTAAATTCAACGAACAAGTGGAGGAAAAATTAGGACCCTCTTTCTAATCTATTTTTAAGAATTTTCTATAGACGTGCTTATGCTTTGGCATATATTTACTCATTTTTCAACTTTTATAAAATAAACTAAATAAATCAACGATGACACGACATTTTTACTTTTAAAAAGAAAATAAGAGCTCATAATGTTTGTTCATCTCACAAGACTGGGTCGGACTGGGTCGTGTCACATAACCGATACCCCTAGACCTGGACCACCTCATAGATATATAATGTTGTAGACAAATTATGTGTGAGCAAATGATGGATATTAGTAGGTATTACCAAAAGTACAATAGAAACTATATCCAAGCCAAATAATGTTATAGGTCTATTAGAATTTCATTGAATTTACCACAAAGAGTTTATTTCTAATATTTGAGTATTCAAAAACATGTGAAAAAACTAAGGAACTAAATAACGTACCCATCCTAGCAAACTTCCAGATTTCGTTTGATTTTTTTTTTTGTGACACCAATTATATTGGTCATCTTACGAGTATTAAATTCTTTCTGAAAAAATTGTGCCGGGAAGCTGAAAGAACAATGTGAACTGGATTAAAGTGAGTAGTTAATAGAGTTGTGAATGACGAATTTTTGTTCTTCACATTGCGGTAGCTTGTGCTTGTCTCTTGATTATTTTTTTGCGTTGTACACCACTTTCGCTGAGACAAACGCGGGACCTATCTCACATCTACAAATTACCATCACTGGGATCTGTCGGGTGGTCCTCCCTCTCTCCGTCAATATTTATAAATGAATAAACTTCAAAAAAAGTATAAAAATATTAAATCCAAAAAGTCCAAAAGCCAAAGAAAAGGTCCAAAAATCCAAAAGAAAAAAAAAGAGAGAAAACTGTTCGTCCCAGATAACAACTCTCTTGCAGATATCCATATCCAGAACCTTTCGCCCCGGATAGAAACTCTCTTGTAAATGTTTTTGTCGAAAACCACTTTGTTGTAGTTTGACTCCCGTTTCGATGACTAAACATGTATTTATTTCCATATTATGAAGATTAGGATCTGCGCTGACGTAGAAATGTATGAAAGGGAATTTATTATACGTAGATTACTACTTACTAATTATATCCCTAATATCTACTTAACACACAATTACCTCGTCTATAGAATTAGGAAGAAAGTGGAACAAAAGAAAAGGCCTATTTACATCGTTTTCATTCATTGAATGTACGGAGTTTGATGTATGATTCTTTTAATTAAAGACAGAAAGGCTGTTCATAGTACCGTACAACATTAATCGATATATATCTTGGTTCTGTTTTTTTTTTCCAGCAGATTTAGAGAATCAAGACATTTACAAGCGAAACACTTACAGTTTGCGAACACTATTTTCGAAATATTCACTCTACCTATTCAGTTATTCATATAATAGTTTCAAGATTACATAGTTTTGTTACAATCTTATAATTACTATAAAAAATGTCCCATTATTAATTAGGAGCACCTCAGTCTTAAAAATTCTACAAGAGCTAATTACTTTTTCTTGATACATTCGGTATAAGTACAAACAGTTATTTTAATAATATCGGTTCGGAACGATACTTTATTTTTGAGAAGTTATGCAGAACTTTTATTTTAGTACAATGAAGTGGAGCATTTGCTTCTTGAGTTTGGTTGTATTTTTACGAGTAAGCTTTAGCAATGGCCCGGAAAAGCTATTGAATTTCAATCATATGACATTTCCTTAATATTTCAAGTTTCATTTTTCACTCTTTTGTAAACAGAGATCGTTTTGTGCTGATTTAAAAAATGAAAATCAGAGAAATTTGCAGGCATTGGATGATGATCTTTTTACGAATGGTGACTACAACCACGATCTGTTTGTAGATTACAATTATCTTTACAATGATGATTTCGACGATTCTTTGGACGATGATAATTACCTTTACGACGATGACGACTACTTTGATGATGATTACCTCTACGACGATACTTTCCTCGTCGACGATGATAATGATGACTTTGATGATGACTTTGATGATGACTTTGATGATAATTTCCTCGTCGACGATGATGATGATGACTTCGATGATGACTTTCTTGACTTCGATGATGATAATTACCTTTACGATGATGATGATTTCTTTGATGATGATTACCTCTACGATGATTTTTTAGTTGATGATTTGTTTGACGACAGCGACTTTGATGATGACTTCGAAGATGATTACATTGGAAAATTTGATGATTTCATTTTTTCGACACCAATCCCTACTTCAACTCCTACCACTTTCACAACACCAACCTTCTATCCCACGGCAAATCCAACCGTATATCCAACCGTATATCCAACCGTATATCCAACCGTATATCCAACCGTATATCCAACTGCACATCCAACTGCACATCCAACTGCACATCCAACTGTATATCCAACTGTATATCCAACTGCACATCCTTCCACAAATACAACACTAAATCCTACAGAAAATCCCAATGCAAATCCAACATCTTATCCCACAGCTGTGAATTCGACAACAAGTCCAACATCTCAATCCCCAGTGAATCCGACTACGAGCCCAATATCCAGTCCTACCTCGAGTTCAGATGATGATGTTGTATTTGTTCTTACACTCGATCAATTGCAATTGCTAGAAGATCTATTGAAGATTGCAATCAACTTGTTTGTATCTATTTTTGCTTCCATTTTTGGTCTTAATTAAAAACATTAGAGATCTTTCATTCTCTAGTATAAAACTAAACTAACATCGCGCTTTTCCTTGAAAGGCAGATATTGGTGAATTGCTATTTCACAGTATTCTTGATATATTTTTTATTTGAGTTTGGTTGGGAATTATTGTCGTAGAAGTGGTAGGTTTGTTGAGTGATGAATAATGGCTATACTGCATCATTTTTTTGCTGAAATGATGACATAAGAATTAATTAGTAAGGCGTGAAACTAGTCACGGATTATTGTCTCTTTATTTCACTAAGGAGGGAATATTTAAGATGGAGGGCTAATATGTTATTGGAAACCACAATTTGATTAGACTAATCGTTTTTGAATGACGCCTGTAAAAGCTAAAATTAACAAAAAAAACGATGAATATGATCATATTCTGATGCATGCATCAGCTCTGCAGCTAATTTTGTAGTCTTGACTATTTATATTTGCGCATCTCCTTTCAATTGATGCTCTATGGTATATTAAAGACAGAAGTATATAGTTTATGCCAATTTTTATATGAAATGACAAGAAATGGTTCTTACGCTCTCTTTTGACCCCAGATTATTTTGTCATAGCTTACTAATTTAAAAGAAAGACCGTCATTTGTGTTTCTCGCGATCCTTAAAACTGAACTTATTTGATTTCAGGGGAAATTGTATAACATTCATATCACTAAGATTAAGATTGAGTTATGGTATCTTATCTCTGCAGGGTGAGGATTACAACTGAGTTATTCTGTACTCATGCAACAAATTTAGTTGGTCATCTACCACAGAGCATCGGATAGCATCATTACATTTGCAACAAATAAAAAAATAAGATTTTTTTTAAATACATCTTCGTGTATGTCTTTTTTTCTTCAACTTTTTTATGACAGGTCATTTGTTGGCATAGAAACTAATTTTCTGCCATTCTAACTTTTTGTTGAACAGCCCATGAGAACAGTGACCAACATTTGACTTTAACGTTTAAATGCTTCTTTTTCATTAATCTATTCTCTCTACTACATAGCTGTTGTCCTTTGAATGATCAAAAACACAATACATAATGACTAATCTTCAAAAAGAAAAGGGGTTTACGTAGAGAAAGGACTACCTCATATAAACAAGACCAAAATTGCAACTGCATAAGAATCGCGGTGAGGAATAAACAGAAATACCAAATGATGATTCATTTCTAAAAAACGTCACTTCCCAGACCAAAAGGGTTTTTCAAACCTGAATGAGAGTCATGAATGGCAAGACGAAATGTCATGATAATCCTCATTATGTCAAAATTTCCGTCAACTGAAGTCATCTTTATTTATTTTAAGTAAATGCCGTTATTTTAAAGCCTTCGACTATCATATATTACATTAATATATTTCGTTACTTAGGAAATTCTTGTAAATCGCTTACCTAAAATGACTTTTCAAAAAAGTACATATAGTACTTATCAATAGTAGATCAACGAGACGCAGAATTCAATTTCTGAGTAGTGCATAAAGACCGCAAATCACGAAAAGGGTTTTTCATTCTACTCATCACTCAATTAGCAAAGGATAGCATCACACTCTATTCCTGACAAAACACAAAAATTGATCACATTACTCTTGAATCTATATCCTGATCAACGATTAAATATTCAATATTATTGAGAAGAACTAGCGCCCATCAAGATGAGAGTTCACAGTCATCACCTACCCTTTCAGCTGAACGCGATGACCTTATTCCTCTTAGTGATGATTAAAATAGGGAAAGGTCAAGAACACCATGGAAATTTTTTAAGGAAAAGCATTTCAAGAGAAGAAAAGAGTTTCGGTCGATCCTTGCAAATTTGTGATAATTTGATACCTAATGGAAACTTTGAAGTAAGTGTCTATTCTTTATTATCTTCAGAGATAAATGAACAGACGTTTCCAATCCCATGTGATTTTTTTTCATTTTTTTTAAATTATGCAGGGTCCAGTGGAGGGTTGGACAACGAATGGAGGAGGGTCGTTATCTATATTTCCAGACAGTCGAACAGATGACAGCAGTGGAAGTCTTCTTGTGACAGATCGTGAAGGTCGTCAATTTGGTCCTCAATTGCAAATTGATCCTTCATGCTTTGGAAATGCTGGAACCACTATTCGTTTATGCGCCTTTATGAAGCTTGCAACCAATGCCACCGGGAATTATCAAGCCGAAACATGCGACCGAGATATTAAAGGGCCTGATTCTTATGGAGACCCAGAGGTTTGTCCAATTTTGACCTTTAGAGTCACCCAAGCAGATGGTACTGTAAACTATGTTTATGGAGCTAATTTCGTCTCTGATCCTTGGGTAGCAGACAACTGGAACATGTTTGCTGCTGACATAATCATCACTGAAGATATGTCAAATGCTACATCTATAGACATGTATATTGAAAGAGTAAGAGAAAATGTTGATATTATTATTGATGATGCAGAAATGAAAGAAGTTGCCTGGAATTTAGATGAACTTGGAAATGAGAGGGATGCTGATATTAACGAAGATGAATTTCACCAAGTCAACTGTACCCATATGGTTTTGAATTCGGATTTTGAGGTAAGAAAAACATCAATTCTATCCCTTGTAAAACGTTAAATCTGTTCGAGGGTGAAAAACTAAAACCAATTCATTATCCTTTTTTTACCTATACCAGACTGGAAATGGAGAAGGATGGTCTATTCATCGTGGGGGCAAGCTTGTGATGTTCCAAAATGGATTCGCCAATTCAAATCATGCACTTTTATATACAGCACGAAATAGTGCCTATGCCGGTCCTAGCCATGAAATACATAATGAATGCGTGACCGAAGGAAAAATTTATCTTCTTGAAGCTCAAATGAAATTATTAGACTCGGATGGGAACCCGTATTGGTGTGATAAATCCAAACCTTGGGATCTTGAAGTGGCATGCCCTCTACTCACCGTACAGTATACAAACATGGTATGTGGACAGAATCTCCCTGTTCTTTCTTTTTTCATTTAGTGAAATTCTGAATACTTGAGTAATTTCTCATTGCATTTTTGCTTTCGTGTTACCCTTTTAGCAAGGTGAAACTAAATGGGCGTACTATTCGAATGAAAATAATGACGTTTGGAATGCAGAATCATACAATTGGTTTTATGTTCATGTATACATGTCTTCAGAAATGAAAACTTCTAGTGACATCTTCTTTTATTTCGAAAGACTGAAAGAAACAATTAGTATTGTGTATGATAATACACAGTTTTCAAGGGATTGTGAAGGTAATTTTGTCATCAGTCTATCTAATCTATTTTATAACTTTTGATTTCGAATCGTGTATTCACATTATTTCTGCTCTTTTATTCTGAAATAAACTCTATCAAGAATTAATTCCCAACGGATACAGTACTGGATCTGCCGAAGGGTGGTCTGCCAGTCATGGAAATGGTTGGGTTGGCATTCAAAACGCAACAAATGGCAACCTAACTCTCGAAACGTTTTTTATTCATCAAGGCCGAGAAGGAAACGATGAAGGTCCACGCCAAGATATTGATCCTGTTTGTCTTCTTGAAAATAGCAAGTTCGAAGTTTCGTTTGACATCAAGTTATTAGATTCTAATGGTGATGAATTTCTTTGTGACAAGAATGCTCCTAATGGGAGCCCCGAGTTTTGTCCATTAGTAGGTTTTTCTATGACATCTGACTCTGGTCAGTTTGAAACTTTCAATGTTGTCAATGATGACCCCACTGAATGGAAAAATGGATACAATAAATATGTTGGTATTTTTACAGTGACTCAAAGTATGGCCAATGCTGCCTTTTTGTACTTTAAGATTTGGGGGCCTGCAAAAGATTATGACATAGTCTTTGACAATCTTAAGCTCGAGCCTAGTTATCCAGCTCTATCTACGTGTCACGAAGTAAGTCAAATGCGAAACAATCTGAATTGTTTCATATTTTTGATTCGCTCATTTTTCTTTGCTTTGTTTTTGTACATTTAATTCGATTAGTTGATTTATAACGGAGATTTTGAGGTGTGTAATGTGTAACATTTTTAAATATATTTTTCATGCAAGCTCCTTTCTAACGGAGGTAACACTTCTTTTTGAAATTAGAATGGAATTGAAGAATGGAGTGCAGAAACAGGTGGATACTTAAGAACTCATGATACCGGATATGACACTGAAAATGGAGCTGTGGCCCATTTCAATCGTACAGCAACATCCTCAAGTATTACGCATCGAATAAATCCAATTTGTTTAGTTGAAGGAAAGCATTATATTTTGCGAGCACAAATGAAGCTTGTAGATAATGACGATAACCCATACGCCTGTGATTCATCACTTTATTCAGATGATAACGAAGACCCATGCCCGATAGCTTCAATTTATGTTGACTTACCAACAGGTATTGAACCTATACATATGCCAAATAAAAGTCCCCACGAATGGAATGCGACAGGCTGGAACGTTTATAGATCCGATTTCATAATAAACTTGGATTTAGCAAGTGCACAACTTACCGAAGTGAAATTTAGGGGACCTAAGGCAGGAATTACCGTCATTTTAGACAGTGTGAGCATTGTCGAACACACACCCCCTACAGTAGATTGTAGTGGCGATCTTGTCATGAACGGAAATTTGCCGGTGAGGACATCGTTAGTTTTTTTTAATCAACAACCATATTAGTTTTCTCATCGATAATTCTTTTCTAAATTGACACTACGATAGGGTGAAGAGCATCTTGCGTGGACGCTCCAAGGAGGAGATCTAGAAACATATTTCCCTGGTGTATTTTTAGCAAATACTGCCATCATGCATAAGAATAGGCCCAACTATATTTCTTCTGTAAAACAAACCCTGGACGCATCATGTTTCACAGAAACGAAAGAGTACCAATTGACCACATTTTTCAAATTATTCGATGAGAACATGCTTCCATATCAATGTGACTTGGATGCTGAATGGGGGACTTCAGAATTTTGTGTAGTTGTAGCAATTGAGTTCTTTATTGGTCAAGAATTGCATGTCATAAATTTGTTATCTGACACATCAGCTGCTTGGGTTGATGAAGATTGGTATTTCTTCCATAAAATTTTCACAGCCAGTGCAGATTTAAGTATCGCAGATTCGGCCTCAATTCTTATTAAAGGACCAAGGTCCGGAGTATCCGTTTTGATGGATGAAGTGCATTTGCATGAATACTATGAACCAGTAACTTATTGCAGTCAACTTGTGAAAAATTCCAATGCCTTGGTAAGATCAATCCCGCCTCATTATTTTTTAAGATTATATTCTTTGAACTGACAGAAATAAACCCTTTCTATTGGAAAATTATTTGCTGTATAGAGCGGAGATTTTTTGGCTTGGCGAGTGATTCATAGTGGGTATTACACATTCACAACCGGAGGTCATGATTCGGAAGCTGCATTCATACTAACTGGTAGGGATCATTATAGTTCAGGAATTCGTCAAAATTTTGATACGTCGTGCCTAAATCAAGAAGGGCAACAAATGGAAGTTAATGGTCTTTTCCAGCTCTTGGACACAGAAGGTTTACCATATGCATGCGACAAGTCTGCTAGTTGGAGAAGCCCAGAATATTGCGTTCTATTTTCGATGGAAATGAGAACAGCCGATGGTCTTACAAAGAGACGACATTTTGGAAACGTATATAACGGGGCATGGATAGCTGATGACATGAATGTTTTCAATACATTTTTTACAGTAACTCAGGAACTGAAGGAAAGTGAATCAGCTTTCTTCTACTTCCATGGCCCTGCAGCTGGTTCAAGTATTGTCTTTAACCATGTCACAATAACCCCTGTTAATTCATCATCGTGATCGAAAAGAGATTTCTTTTAAGATCTATGCATCTTAATTTTTAATATTTTTTCCGGAAGACTGAGGAAATTCGAATGTAGATTAATTTTTAGTAATTTTATGTAGAACAAAACGATCATTTTTTTAAATGGCTTTTCCGTTTTAATTGAATGCTCTCTAGAATTTAGGAGCTCAAAACAAATGCAAACTCTTATCACATGTTCCAAGATCGTCTCTTTTAATACCCTTACTACGATTTCATGAAGTTTGTCTTTTGTTGCTCATAAGATGCTTGTTTTGAAATTAAATTAGGATTTAAACACACGCACACATCTCATTTACGAAATCTAACAAAGAAATGTCAATTATTCAAGGTACAGCAAACATTATTTTTAAATTTCGCGGATTAAATTTTTTTTAGCTAACCTTTCAAACGAATATCTTTAAGGACATGCCCATTTAAAAGGTAGGTTTAGCCATGAGATTGGGAACAGGAGTACCTTTGTAGAAAGTAACCATCTTCTTGCATTTATCGATAACATTTTCTGCAGTGAATCCAAAATAATTGAACAAGTCACCGCCATTTCCAGATTTTCCAAATCTATTCAATCCAATTTGAGCGTGACTGAATCTGTGCCATCCATAAATGGAAGAAGCTTCGACAGAAAGAGTTGGTACATCTCCAGGCAAAATGCTCTTTTGATATTGAAGAGGTTGGGCTAGGAAAATGTCTTGACATGGCATGGATACAACACGTGCCTTAACACCCTCTTTAGCAAGACCCTCAGCAGCATCCATGCAGATTCCTACTTCACTTCCACTTGCAATTAAGATGACGTCTGGAGATGCCTCTTCAACAGCGCAATAAGCTCCTTTTTCGGCCTTTTCAATACTGGATTCTGGAATGGTTTTGACTGTGCTCCTTGAACAGCAAATGACTGATGGAGTCTCGGGTGTGCTCAAAGCAACTTTGTATGCTGCGGCAGTCTCATTTGAGTCTCCAGGTCTCATTACATTTACATTTGGCATACTACGTAAACTTTCAAGCATCTCTACAGGTTGATGAGTTGGTCCATCTTCACCCAAACCAATGGAATCATGAGTCATAATGTAAACAATTCCGAATTTGGAAAGCGCGGCTACACGGATAGATCCAAGGGCATATCCTGCGAAGTTCAAGAATGTCGCACAAAATGGTCGGAAAGCTCCGTAAGCGAAGAGGCCATTGCAAATTGCTGCCATACCGTGCTCACGAACTCCAAAACGAAGGTATCTTCCGCCAGGAGTATCCTTTTGGAAATCTCCACTACATTTGAGTGCAGTAAGATTACTTGGAGTCAAATCAGCACTACCACCCATAAGCTCAGGCAATTCTGGCGCAACACTGTTCAAACAAAAGTTACTGTATTTACGAGAAGCTTGATCCTTATCCTTTCCAATTTCAAAAGTTGGTAGTTTCGAGAAGACATCATCAGGGAGTCCCCTGGAGAAGCGACGTTTAAGCTCTTTTGCCTTGTCTGGGAAAGAAGCTGCATACTTGTTGTATAATTCGTCCCAGGCAGTACGTTTTTCTTCAACTGCAGCTGTGCGCTTCTTGTAAGCTTCAGCAACATCCTCGTCAACATGGAATTTTTTGGAAGGGTCCAATCCATAAAAAGTCTTAGTGTCAGCTAAGCAGTCTTCTCCTAGTGGAGCTCCATGGGCGGAATGGGAATTTGCTTTAGAAGATCCATATCCAATAGCAGTACGGATTTTGATAATGGTTGGTTTATCGGTTTCAGCCTGGGCTTCCTTTACAGCAGCACGAAGATCTTCCAATCCAAGAGCAACATCGTCAACAACTAGAACTTGCCATCCATAAGATTCATAACGCTTTTTAACATCTTCTGTAAAGGAAAGATCCGTAGATCCATCGATGGTAATTTTGTTATCATCGTACATAACAATGAGCTTTCCAAGACCAAGATGACCTGCAAGAGAGGAAGCCTCGGAAGAAACACCTTCTTGAAGGCAACCATCACCACAAATTACATAGGTGTAGTTGTTGAAAATGTCAAAGCCTTCTTTATTGTATTTTGCTGCCATGTGTTTTTCGCCAATAGCCATACCCACAGCGTTTGAAATTCCTTGTCCCAAAGGACCGGTAGATACTTCCACACCTTTTCATGAAAAAAAAGAAACGTATTCAAGCGTTAATGTGAAATTGATATAAAAATTAAAAATTTTCAAAAAATCTTTTCTGACATTTAATACCGAAATAAGGGCGTTCAAGGATAGGTAGCATTTCCAAATTCCGCTCAAACACAAAAATACAAAACTCACCATCAGTCATGAAATTCTCGGGGTGTCCAGGTGTTCTACTTCCAATCTTTCTGAAACCCTTAAGGTCTTCAACTGTTAAGTCATATCCTGCCAAATGCAACATGGCATACTGCAAAGCACAAGCATGTCCATTACTTAGAACGAAACGATCACGATTCCACCAATCCGGATTTGAAGGAGAATAGTTCATCACTTCTGACCACAACAAATGAGACATGGGAGCACATCCCATGGGAGCCCCAGGGTGTCCAGAATTCGCTTCTTGTGGCATGTCGGCTGAAAGAGCCCGGATGGTGTTCACGCATTTCAACTCAAAAGCATCGCCTTTGTAGGAAGTATCAGCTTTCATTTTCTTGGATGGAGGTTCTTCGGAAGACATGATTCTTTGATTTAGAAATTAATTTTGTTGAAGGAAAATTTATGGGCAAGTGGTTTTAATGGATTGTCATTGACACTTTTAATGCGAATTGCCAATTTTGTGACGATTTTCACAATACAATTAGCGAATGTAGTAAGTACGTAGTATCAGTACTAACTTTTGTGGAATAGATATCTCCAAAGGTTCTTATCCATCCAGTCACACGAAATCATATCTGAGGTTTTCTACTCAAGGAGTACAGTGATAACTTAGAACTACAGAAAATCTTTTGTGGATGGATGGAAAAAAAGATTCATTTCCTAATTAAATTTATATATCATATATGTGGTTTGTAAGGATTCGACATGATATTTGTAGAGAGTACGCAATTTCACATATAGTACGTGGTCCAAATCACCAAATCTTTCCAGCAGAAAAAGATTAGAATATACCTATCTAATTCTACATTTCTCA
>Ga0209092_10001649_pt1 | contig 21385 bp, 17 predicted proteins | sample FraStrMetagenome_FD_187446 | JGI IMG/M metagenome (GOLD analysis project Ga0209092, IMG submission 187446) | Marine eukaryotic phytoplankton communities from Arctic Ocean - Fram Strait ARC3M Metagenome (SPAdes) (version 2) | ecosystem: Environmental > Aquatic > Marine > Oceanic | place: Fram... | reverse complement strand
TTACAAGTAACATCGATTTAGCCAAATGATCGAATCTAGCATAGAACCTCGTTAAGATAGAATAAAGTACCAACGATGTAGAGAATAAAAAAGCGTAATACATAAGAACAAAAGCCCTCTTAAGGTCAAAAAAACATAAAAGTAAGTGTAACAGTGTGTGTGTAATAAAATTAACATTTATGGTGTGTAAAAAATACAAGTTCATAAATTTAATCTTTTCTCAGAATTTCCGAAAAATTCCATGTCCTGTTAGGGTTAGGGTTACAGAAACATATTATCCTCCTCCACCTACACCACCCACCACCACCCATTCTTTCTCAAGAACGACGACACCTTGAGAGACAACAAAGAATTTTGTCAAATGTACTTATTATGTTAGGGTATTTGTTCTTCCTAACTTAAAACCCAAAAATTAAAAGAAGTAGACCTGATGCAACTGTTTTTTTTGAATGAAAAATGGGAAAGCATAAAAAATCGCGTAATCGTCACAAGCGACGCAATAAGAACTCCCTACATTCATCAATAAAAAATGATGATGAGACGTTGACCAACAAAAGCAGCATCGTCGATAAGATACAAAGTACAAATACTAAAACACGTGATGCAACATTGAGTGCTTTGAGTGTGACACTTTTCTCATCAAAGAAGTTACTAGATGATTCTCTTGTAGGTGCCGTATTGCGTCGACTATCAATTGACTCAGACGAGAGTGCTGCTTGTAACGCTGCTGGATGCATAATAAATTACATTATCACTTCATCATCTTGTAATGATTTTGATTCATCAAAGAAATATAGTGTTGAAAGTGTGATGGATCAGTTAATTAAGCTTGATGTTCTCACTTTATTGTTGAGCACCTTAAATAACAATCAAAAACCGGCTCGACTGCATGAATTGCTGTTAAATGTACTTTGTCTAATCATCGAAAATGGAAATGACAATGTCGTGATTGAGAGGTTGAGTAAAGGGGATACTGGAAAGATGTGTTCGAGTGCAATTATTTCCCATTTAGAAGTTGAGAATGACCTGGGTGTCAATTGTCGAAATGCAGATGCGCAGATGTTTGCTGCTCGTGCCTTGCATGCAATTTTAGACGATGGCAATAATTTAGATATTTTAAAATTTCTTGATAGCATCGATTTGGCAAGCAGGCTGTGTAAATGTATAATTTCAAATGGTTCTTCTCCAGCGAGGTCTCGACTGCATGGATGCGGGATCATCTTGTCTCTTGCTACCTCCAACAACCATGTGAATATTCAGAATCTCGTTGAGCATCATGTTCATCCTGTAATCTTACAGTATATCGATTATCGTATTGATATTGCATCAGCTCTAGTGGAACGTCTTGTTTTTTCTGAAAAAGAACTTGCCAAGGAATCCGGTGATGCAGAAATGGAAACTAATGTTGAAAAAGTTGTAACTGATAGAAAAGAAAGTGCTAGGTCTATTGCGAGACGACAAAAGGAAGTGAAAAAAGAGATACACCATGAAGAAAGCGCCAAGGCTACTTTGGGAAAGTCGGATCAGAGAGATGTAAATGACGAAAGTATCAATAAGAACGAAGGACAGGATACTGATCTTCAGCGTAATGTCGAAAATGCATTGAATGCCTGGGAAAATGCCATACAGCCACTTAAATTGTCACTTGAGATTACTGCAAATGCTTTCTCGGAAAATCGAAACGTGCTTACTTCGTTTTTAGATGATGGTATGGAGGATATGCATGTTACATCGAAAAGTAATGTGAAGTGGCTACAGCAACGCGACGGGCCTTTATCAAAGTTACTGATTGTATTAGAATCACTCGTGATCGCCCCATTTTTAGATCAATCAATGCAGGTTCAAAAGGATATGTGTGAAGTCATTGGAAAGTGCGCTGCTTGCGTTGGAAACATTTTAGCAAATCCCGACTGTAATGTAGGAACTCTGAGTGTCATTGAAATTTGGCGAGGATTAGCAAAATGTCTGCCTGTTGTTGAGAACGAGATTGACGCGAGTGGTGATGTTTCCACGGCAATGATGTCCATTATCCGAGCTTGTACTACGCCAGTTGCTGAAGGTATAAACGGTGAAGATTTGAACATATTGGTGAGTGCTTTAGCCAAATCTAAATGTGCTGAAACGCGAATAAACGTAGCAACAATGCTAGGACAATTATGCTTAACTCCTCATGATAAAAGTGTCGACGATCTTGTCTGCAAACAACTACTATCATCGCTCAATAATGATACGTCTATTTTGGTCGTTGCTGAAGTACTTTGTGCTACAATGGATATTTATGGTCAAGATGAGGCACATCTTGATGTCTTCGAATCAAATAATGGCGTTGTTATTCTAAAGAATATTTTGCCATCCTTTCGAAGACGGCTAAATGAGGTTTCCCTAAACAAGGACAAAGCTAATATTTCATACTTACAAGAAACGGCATCAAATGCCAAGAGGTTTATTGCTTATCTGCAGCAAGAGCTACAATTTTAGATGTTTAAGTTCTAGAAACCTCTTTTTCTATAATATCTTAACGTGACCAAGGAAACTGATAGATCCTTGCGTGAAAGTCAAATTATCTATTTTTAGAGCCTGTGTGGAAATTATGCATAGCAATATATTCTATGTCTGTTGAGTGTTGACAAAAATCGCGCATTCAAAACATCTTCATAGAATTTACTAGATAGGCAAATAAATTACTAGAGTAAAATAACAATCGTCAACTTTCATCGTCTACTACACACACCATACACCTTTATCCCGATGTTGTTCAAACGATATTCATACACGTTTCTACTTTATAGGATAGTTACAGAAAAGCTATGGAATAATATTTTGCTGATCTTAATCAAGCAATCAAGCATCAACCGTATTGGCTTCAGAGAATCATGAAATATAACACGCGATCACTTCTATTGGATTTATGGTGCCCTTGTTTTTGACAGATACAAACTCTCTATGAAAGCGCTGGAGCATACGAGACGATTCAAACATGCCGATGAAGTCAAGGATCAATTAGCACGAATTTTTTGAGGAGAAGAGAGATTGTCGATAGCGGAAAAGCTAACAAGATTCAAAAGAAAATTATTAGACATCTGGTGGATTCCATGTAACATTAGAGAAGTTGTAGAGACACTAGGGAGTTCTAAAATTTTCGAAGTACAAATAAATATTATAGTACTTCAGGAACAGGGAATCATAATTTTTTAATGTCAAATGATATTGATATGCTTGTGCTTTGGGAACAAAAATTTTATGCTATTCTTCTCAAAGAAAAAAAGACTGTTCTGTTAGAATTTTAGAAAGCTACTGACTACTTTACAACTTTAGCGCAAATGTGAAATGATGGGTGGAGAGTCACGTTGTGTTTTTATGATGAAGCTATATTCAATGGTGTTAATTAGGATCAAATTCCATATCCTCAAGAATCATGTAACCAACTGGAATTTCGACACGACCACTTCTAAACAAAGCAATACAAATCTTTACTTCTCTTCTTCCAATATATACTGTCGATCGTTCAAGCACTAGACGAAATAGGGTAGACCATGTTACTTCATGAAGGACACTTTCGTATGCTTTCGGACGATATTATGCCGTACGAAAGGCGATTCGACTTGACTGTTTCTGTAGCCCAGTCCTAAACCTCTGCAACAGCACCGGCTTTCAAATATCCAAGTTTACTATAGGCTTCGCTTAATGGTTCGTCTAGGAATTTTTCGATATAAATGGAAGTCTACTAAAATAAGATCCAACTATTTCTCATTTCGTTGCCCATTTACGGATAATGCGTACACACGATAAACGCTTCATACGGAAGAATGAACGCCTTCTTTTCCTCGCTTATCTTGTAACCTCCTGTTCGTTCGCATGAAACATTCTGTATTTGATCAAATCCTCTAATTCACAGATGTATGAAGGATAAATATTTTACCCTTGGCCTCATCGTTAAGTATGGAAGCAGGATGAAAATGAAGAGCGAGGCATATTCATCTCGATTACAAGAATTTTTACTTGTCGAATAATTATCATTGTTGGTTATTGTTTGTCACGACCTAACTTGAATAATCTTCTTCATTGGAGAAAGGATACTGAGGAATCGCAGCCTATTCTTTGTAAGTATGTTATCCTGGAGCCTAGAAACTTTATCCAACTTCCTCTTTAGTCGCTAAGTGTCAAGAATCCCTCCGAAAATTTCTCGTACTCTTTGCAGTCGTAAGGACATTTCTTAAATCTCCCATCGTTGGCTGTAACGGTGATTGTAATATTCCATTCTAATATATGAAATGTACTTATAGTTTTTAAATAACTAACTTTACCTGGACGGGATAGAATTAAGAGTTAGAAGTTGATGCAAAAAATTGACAAATATTCTTTTGATAGTTCTTTGACGATTTTCTGAGTATGCGTTTCACGGCAAACTTGACCTGACTGGTGATTATATCTCGCTATTGGACAAATGAGTTGCATATTTGATCAACTCAATTTTGATAACACATATAATGCATTGAAGGTATTTGGAACATTACTTAGGAATTGTGAGACACAAGCAGTACTGAGACAATATGATGGTACGTCGAAAAACTAAGTTAATTTTCTACAAATCATGGTAGAGTTTAATAATCCCATCTGAGCCGGCAGTAAAGATCCACGGCTGTGTTGGATGGAAAACAGCTTCTAAAACCCCCAGTTTTTTCACAACCTTGTGACCACGTAAAATCTTAAGTGGTACAATCAAGGGATTTCTCATCAAATCTGAATACACCATGCTGTGGAAAATATGAACATTGCCATCATCCGATGCGCTCGCCATGAGAGGATAGCGCGCATGGTACGATACGGAGCGTAGGGCCTTTTCATGATATTTCAAGGTTTTGTATGGTGCATCGGACAGATCTAAATCGAACCATACCATTCGACGATCTAGACTGCCAACAATAACATGGTCACCAGAAGGGTGCACAGATAGACTTTGTATCCAACGACATCCCGACTTCAATTTCTTTATCATTTTTTGTTGCATAAGATGATAAACTCTTACCTGCTGCTTATTTGCGACAAATAGAAATGGCTTGTTTGGATGGAAGCATGCGCATTGGACCTCGCTGCCACCTTTGTTCTTGTTAAATGGTTGCTGTGTATTCGCTTTACTCAATTGGTGAATAAGAACACTGGACGCGGCGGCATTTGGAGCAACCGTCACGAAGTAATCACCACGTCGATGCCATTCCAATTTTGATATTTCGAATTTAGTTTGTAAAACGCACACGGGACCGCAAAAGTTTTTCAAACTTTGCTGTCTAGCAAGATTACTAATGCATTTCCATTCAACGGCTTTCGCAGCTCTCACATTGTTGATCTTTGGCGGGTTCATTGCATTTGATAGCAACGCTTCGGTTAGCTCTGTATCTTCTACCGATCCTGTATTCGTAGTAAAAACAAATGCGTATCTACCAATTGCGGCAAGAAAGCAGTGATGTTCTTTGTTTGGATTCCACCGAATTGACACGACCGATTTCTCGGCTTTCTCATCATCTACTACGTCTTCCTCAGCCTTACCACTCAAACTAGCAATGATATCGTTTAAATTCCAATGCTGCAACATTCTAGCCGTTGTAACTTCCCAAAGACGAACCATACCATCTTCATATCCACTAATTAGATACTGGCCATTCGGACTTGTTGAAATGCATCGAACCATAACATCGCTGTCTTTCACCTTGTATTCCACGCAAACTTCTGTCGGGTAAGGCCGAAGATCACTTGCTTTGGGAAGCTGTGGTACCAAACTCTCTGGATCAATATTCAAACGCTTCTTTAAAACACGAGGACAAAGGTATAGATCAAGGCACCGTTCAAACCGTTCACGAACGGCATGTTCATATGCACCAAGTGAACGTAAATTAGGATACTTTTTGGGTATAATCAGACCGTGAGGACGCTCAGAAGGTTCCATCTTTTCCCAATCAGCTAGCTCCTGTTCACTTGGAAGATATTCGTCCGATGGATTGTAAGACTCTGCATGAGTTGGAGGCGCCTGTTTGGGTGGTGGAATGTATTCCGGGCCCCTCCGATCATTGATATCCTCCTCGTCTCCCTTCCATAGCATAAATGGTCCATTTCGTAGCTTACTACTCGTCACATCGTTCATATCACGAACTTTCCCGTTCAAAAAGTCTATAGTGATATTTCCCCGACGAAGCCTATGCAATAATTTTTTGACCTGTAGAGCCTCCCACTTGCTAGGTTGAAATCTACTCTTTTTCTCGTACTGATTAGAAGTTAGACCCGAAATTTCCTTGTTAACTCCCGAAAAGTAATCAATCATATCTGGATTAGCATCATGTTCGGGGTGTGCTACTGCGCCTCCCTGCATTCGTCTAATAATCTCTATCTGGCGGTCCGTCAACTGAACCTCCTTATCATTTAGAGCATCATAAATGGTAAACTTTTTAGAATTCAAGTCATCATCAGCAGCAATCGCCGCATCTATCCCATCGCCTTTACTGGATTTGGTAATCTTAGATCCATGTACGTCGTATCCAACGTGATCATGTTCGTCGTACCAATGAAGTGGCACTCTACCAATACGATTCTGCAGTTCATCCTCGTCTTCGTCATCAGAAGAAAGATTGTCCGTCATGAGAAAATTCGCAGCTCGTCCGTCAGCTAGCTTCTCCTCATCCTGATTCTCTGCTTGCTTTGACTTGACTCCGGCGAGATTACGTTTATTGCTCCATCTGCGAGGTACTGTTTCATCATATTCGACATTCAAGATTTCCACGTCGCTGTTCTCATCATCCTCGTCGCCACTTTCAATAAAGTCATCGTCATCACTCTGAACCTCAAATTCCTCTCCATCGTCAACAATTTCTTCGTATTCTTCTGCTTCGGAATCATACACTGAAAAATCAAAAGAAATTAGAGATCGAGTTTTTAAGCATCGATTGTTTCGGTAGTTTACTAACCAGAATCTTCCTCGTCCTCATCGCTGGCCTCATCTACAGAAGGAGGTTCGGAAGTAATACTTTCGCTGCTGTCGTCGCTGTTCATGGTGATTATTTGAAGGTGAGAAGTCAAGGGCAGAGATGGACATATGCTGCATTCATTCACTGTCGACGAGAGAAAACATTTTGCGCAATTTTGAAATTGGTGGCCGGTATAGGTTTTATTAAACGTTCGCTTTAAACGTCATCATTGTCATCATACGAACTTATCGGTCACCACGAAAATTGAAAAAGCATTTCTGCTTTTCACGATAGAGAGAATAAGAATGTTCAAGATTTGGTTGGAAATTCCAACTATCACTAAAGACCTCACTGGCTCACTGGAGCATTCTTTTGACTGTAGCCTATCAGAGAAAGATGGAAGCAGTGATGCCGATGAAGTTTTGTAGAGTACATACGAATGATATCACAAATCTATGGAATGGACGATGAATGGAAGGCTGATGACAAAATTTGCTTCAAATGTTGGAAGGACCTCATAGCTCTACCTTCCACCCTATACAAGTTCACACACAATTGTATAGATCACAGAAAATTGTATAGGGAAAAGATAAACCACAATCTTGACAAACTTTACTTAAAAACCCCATCACTTCCATTCTCGTATTGATAGATAAAAGATACCCGTTTTTAGATAAATGGCTAACCAGAATCTTGATAAACGCGCTTTCAAAACATCTACCGTTCTTGCAATATTACAAAGGGTCCTTACTCGAAATCATCATTTTCGTCAACTAAATCGATGAGATAATAATGAGTCTCATCTTTTCGTTCAAATAACTTACAATCACCACTGAAAACAAGTTGGAGAAGTAGAACTTCCGTGCTATTCACCTGAAGGTCCTTTTTGGCGAACCGAAGCAGTAAGGCAGTAAGATATCTTATTAACATAATTAGGGACGTGATGGTGCTACTAAAGATGTACAAAGTCCGGAATAGTTTTATAAAGAAGCACCCGACAAGTAATGTCATATTGGTAGCCTTTTTCATGGACTTCAATGAAATGAAACGAACAACGTCTCTTACTTTCACTTGAAGAAGAACGATGCAAGAACTCACCTAATGATTTTCCTTACCATATTTTTGGAGCCTCTTTTCCTAAGTAACTTGCACATTGAATTCTTCGACTAGAGAAGAATAAGCAATAGGAATAGACTTTATTGCCGATTTTTTGGTGTACCAGCTTTTGCCAAACCTTACTCATGTGCGACTTGATTTATCATCACCGAATCAGTTAATTTATTCAGACAAGTTTTTATTTCGATATTTGCTTGCTTGAGGAACGACGACGCAAGTGAATCTTTATGCCGAGAAGACAGCGAATTTACTCTGTGGCCCGTCGAGGTCCATAATTACGAACTAATGTCTTGATATCTAGGAGGCACGACAACCACGCAAAATAATTTGATTTTTCATCTCAGTGAATCGAAGATTTCAATTATGTCAATCGATGTATCGTGCGGCTGGATATCTATGGCTCAGTGGTTGCAGGTTTGTATTCATCCGCTTTAGCTATTGAAATATTCTTAATTAAGAGAAATAGCCGGTTCGTCGATCTCGCTCTACTCGATACAGGGCCACCTAGGATGATCGGAAACAAGATTATAGCAGTATTTTGAAGACATCAAACGACATCCAATCAAACGAAGTAGGACATCGACCAGTTCTCTTGGGTCGAGCAAGATTTGACGTGTAGTAGTCCCTCTTACAGTACAGCCCACTTGACGATCCGAAGAGAAACAATGTCGACGCTATAACGAAGTGGTATATGCAACGAATTTTAAGACAGAATACGGCCAGCTCCACCCAAATGCTAAACACCTGGAGCAAAAGTTACTAGACTTTGACTAAGCGTTATGATTTTTCGCATCAGCGGAATTGTCCTATAAGATACAGAAATAACCATATGCTTCGATTTGCTTGCCTACCATCGAATCTTACAGATCCTTGCAAAAGTCGTGACAAGGCCGTAAGGTTTGATGTGAACCATGACCTTGATTGCGGAAAGGTCGCGTATGACAAAGATATCAACAAAATGAGTGGAAAGACCTTTGAATACAAGTATGACTATTAGGTAACAAAGGTAATTGGGATATTTTTTTCACCTTGATACACGTCCTCACAGAAGGAGACCCATTCTATTTTCAGATGCCAACATGATTTTCGAAAAAAATAGTTACTAAATGAAAAACCAAATTGAAAAATTTATGATTTGATCATTTCGAAATCTATCAATTCAAAGGTATACAGGAAAAATGTCAAACGTATGATATTACGACAGATTTTAATTGCAAGCTATCCAAAAAAGGAATGAACGTATAGGTTAAGCATTTAGTTAGTCTTTATTGAATATTCCGGTCGTGAATATTTGCTAACTCGTCATAAGAAGAATACCATGGACGTGCACGTCTTTACAGCATACGTCATTAGAGGAACAAAGAGAGCTGTTGCAATTCCGGAACAAACCACAACTCCAACCACAAACGCTCTAGAGGCAAAATCTTCTGATTGACTTAGTTGACGTCGCAACATGATCATTTCATTCCTCAGATAATCTTCCACATTTTTTGTGTTTTCCTTTCTTACCTGTTCACATAACAAATTAATACAGGACTGGGCATCTCGCAAGATGCTCGTATCATTCAACGAAACACCATCTTCGATCAGCTTGACACATTTCTGAAGATCAGTTACAACATTCTCCACACCTAATTTTAATAAGACTTGATCATTCTCGCGTCGACTATCAAATTTTGTTTGCTGGCTTCGAGTTTCGATCTCTGCAGGAATAGTGCTACCACCAATATGAGATTCTCCACCATCCTTACGATATATATTCCGCATCGGACTTTTCAGAAACCGTTTTTTATTTGGTGCAGTGCTCATGAGTATGACGAATAATTTAGGTAGCAGATCTTTTGGATTTCGCCTTTTAATTTTTGAGTGCTGTCTCCAGAGAGAGTGCACAGGTTGAAGTAACCGAATGTGTGTCGTTTTGTTTTCTGTTGAAACAAGTTTTGTCCTGGGAGCTGTCCTGGGTTAGAGATAATTGTCGGATAGCGGATAGCGGACAGGTCTGAAGCTATAATATTTATGAACGTTAATTTATCGTATTTCAAGTAAAGCAGAATAATATTATTAGTCCTGCCCCGATGTGTGCCAATGACACCAAAATGCACCAGTCAGGTACTTCTGAATGCTGATCGCGCTGATTTATTGATTTGCAGTTTTGGGAGAGATCGGCTGGTTCTATTATTGTGTTCGCGTAACGAACCTTGATAGGAATACTTAAAGGAACTTGCCACACGAGAAGGTTTTGAGGAAAAGAAACATTGCAAGCCCTGCTAGAATCAACATCGATATTTCACACCTTTCGTGGTATTGACGTGTCAATTGTTCGATTTCGAAGTCAGATCATTACTCAAAAATCTTTTAAAGTTGCTTGTGGAAGAATGGGACCAGCCCTATTCAAAAGTAAGGGGTTTCGTCAATGCTCGAATGAGTATCGCTCTAGTTAGAGCAACGCATCGATGCATTAGAGGTTCCAGGATCCATACAAGCCATATGTCGAATCGATTTCGTTTAGAAGAAGGTGCAGGACTTGGACTTCTGAAAAGATGTCAAGCAATATTTGAAGATCCAAGAGTTCCAAGTACCATCAATTTAGCTGAACGACCGACACTAACATATAACCTCGTTTACATAGAGAACCATACGAATGTATAGAAATGCAAAGAAGTGAAATACATAATAACTATATAAAAATGAAAGGTTTAATTTTAAACTCACACCTACGGTGTGATTTTTCAACTGCAGGAAACGGGCCAAAGATAAAATCCCTATAATCCGTTCCTTGCTTGCCATCTACGACTACATTTGTCAAATGGAATGCTTCTTCGATTGTCGCCAACATACCCTCGTTGACATTGACGATTCCGCATTCGTCAGTCGTATCCTTTCCAGCTACTGTGGGGAAGGCTTCGGCGAACACGCGAATTTTCAAAAAAGAATAAATCCCGGTACTGATGTATCAAGTTGTTATTAACTACATGACAACGTTGGTAGCCGCTAAAATAAAACCCAATCATCCGTCCCTTGCTTACCATCTAAGATTTCGTTTGCCGAATGTAGTGCTACTGTGCTTCTCGCCAATACTCCCTCGTTGAGATTATCGTGTCCGCACTCGTCAGTTGCCTGTCAGCTACTGTGGGGAGGGATTTGGAGAACAATTGTAATTTTACATAAAAAGAGATGTATCAAGATATTAAGCATTATTGCATGATGCCGCTCTACGTTGTCGATAACACGGTCATTAGTTAACATTCTTGTAAATAGCTGTAGCTTTGCTTCATCTTGCTGGTCATTCAAACTCTCTAAAACGATCGCTCTTTAGAAGTCCTAGACATGCACCTCATTCCCACCGAAATCGACTCGACATATAAATTGCAAGAATACTGGAATTTCAAATGAATAAAGTTCTACAGCAGCGGTATTAAATATTTATAGTAACGGTTTTCTCAGATCATCACTGCAGGCTTTCGAGAATCACGTAAACAGTCCGTACTTTATGTAAACACGCTTCTCTTCGTCATAATCCTGCTCTTGGTTTATTATGGATGAACGACCCAACATAAAGGGTTAATTAAAATGGGCACCAGCGAAAACTAAGACGATATGGTCGTTGTTATGAACCATGAACTCATGACGAATAGAAATAAATCATACGGATTTTTTAGCTAGCTCGTCTTTAATATCATTTGCGTTTTCAATATTTATGCCGCTTAAGAGCCGTTTATATGTTGCCGCTTCTAGATGACCGTGTTTTTTGTTGAGCTTTTGTATACCAATTTTCAAGTGCATGATAAACATTTTCTGATTTTCTACCAATAACTTCAGAGTACAGATTTCCTCGCTCATCGTATTTAGACGATCCTTTTTATCATTTTTATTTTGTTGGTAAGCTGTTAAACCATCACGTTTACTTTTTAGATGACCTATACGTTCGTAAAAATTTGCGTTCTGCTCCAACAACATAGTATTTTCTTTTGTGTTAATATGAAGTTGGTTTTTCAAACTGTGTAAGCGGATTTCTAAATCCCGCAGTTCTTTAAGATTTGCGGAGACAGTTATCTGATTATGATCGTCCACATCTTCAGATTGTTGAGTGCAATTTTTCTCAAGGTAGCTATCTAGTGCAAAAATATCAATTCGTCGGCCAAATTTAAGAAGCTGCATTTCATCGTAACGCATTTCTTCTCTTCGCAAAGTTCCTTTCTTCAAATTGATCCTGTTCAAATATCCCTCTTTTTCTTCACAAAGCTTTTGTTGAATATCTTCACTTTCCGATATCTCTTTTTTCAATTCAAATATCTTGTGGGATGAAAACGAATATACTTCACATGAAAACAATACATGCTTTGTATCAAAAGATGTGCCAAATGCATTGGGATTCTTAATGTTCGCAAATGAAGGGAAGAAATGGTTATTCAATTTGCGAAAGATTTCTTTCTGAGCAACTTTTATTTTTTTCGATACTTCATTGTTTCTTTCACATATGTCCTTTTCTCTTTTTAACAGTGACTCACGAACTAGTTTCAGACTCACAACCCTCTGGCGAAGAGAAGCCAAAATACACTTTTGTTCCGCTCTTTCCTTCTTTAAATCCTTGACATATTTTAATAGTTCAAGATTGTCGCAATTTATCTTTATCGTTGTTCCTATTTCTTCACACCCGTCTAAATCAGCTTCGAAGTACTCTTGAATTTTTTTGTAGTTCTTGTGTGATTTTGGTACATGTTCGAGAAACAACTCTGCTAATTTTTTTTCCTTTCCAATCCAAGATTCTATTTCACTTTTGGCGTGCTGAAGATTCATAAAGCATTGCTTCATTTCGTCACGAACCTTTTGCACGATAAAAAATTAAGAGCACATTAGTAGCTACAGGTATCATTTCCTTCCCGAAAAAGTATACAACTTACCGCATCACTGTCTTGATCTACATATGATTTATTTGTTATGAATTCGTTGTATTCAGAACAATGAGTTTTCAAAAAGCTGATATCGTGAGCAATCAAAGTGATCTTCAACTTTGCACTACTCAATTTAGCACATAAATGTGATCTCTCTAATATCAACTTTTGAACAGAATCATTGAAATTATTTGTTTGTTTACTTAGTATTTCAAAGTGTTTTTCCCTTTCTTGCTTCGCCAACAATACATTTCTAGCGGAAAAGTCTCTCGAGAACTCGATACGTTCTGATCCGCAATTGTGCCGCAGAGGCTCATGATCTTTGCAATCGAAGAAATTTTTAAGAATGTTGTTTAGTTGATCGTCATCATCACCTATTATCTGATTAAGTACTTTGATTCGTCTTGCTACTAATTGAAAGTTTTTGAACAATAAGACCTTCCTCTTGTCTAGATCGTAAATTTTCTCATTAAAAGACAACTTGAGGTCTATCACTTCGCATTCTAATTTGTGGATATTCGACTTTTTATCCGATTGACAAAAGTCGCTGTAGGTTGGAATGTAGTTGTCGGAGCATTTAAGGCTGAAAGGTAATTCCTTTTTGCCTCCTCTCGATAAATTACGCTTTTTATTTTCGTTTATTTTTTGAGCCTCCTTTACTTGTATATTCTTTTTCCTCTGTCGTCTTAAAGCACACCGTTTATGGTATGTGCTACATAATGTCTCGATTTGATCGATTTCTTGGTCGTTAGAAATTACATTGAATCTCTCGCGGTCACAACTTAATATCGACTTCTCTAAACAAACACTGCCGATCAATTCTTGGCTTGTCTCCTCACTTGTTCGTGGATAATCTTCAATAGGAAAGGTCCTAACAGAAACATAATCGTCGATCGTGCTGACGCAGCTGGTACTTGCATTTTTTTGTAGATTATATTTAGTCTTAAGCAAATTAAGTATACCTTTCTTCATGTTAATTATTTTTTCAAGTCTCTCTTTCCGTTTTTCTATTTCCAGGTTTACACAATCGGTGAATTCTTTTCTTGCTTCAACATCGATAATCGTTTCCTCATCTTTCAAACGATATTCCATTCTAATCTCTTCATTCCGTCTTACCAAGTTTTGAAATTTTTGTTGTAGCTTTTGTATGTTTTCCTCTGCTTTGGCTCTGTTTTCAATTTTTAACTTCTCGATTCTTGCATTAACTTTGTTTTGGCGTGACTGACACAGTGTCGGCAGTGATTCTTCTTTTTCACCTTTCATATACTCCAACTTTGCCTCTACACTATTAAATGCTTCAAAATCTTTCGTTTCGAAGTCAATTTCGTTTTCCGGGCAACATTTCCACTCATCATCAGCCACATCTATTTGTCTAGTACCGTTGACTCTTTTATCGGATATTGAAAGGGTGGTCAAAGAACCGTCCGTGCTCGCCGACAAAATAATATCAAAGTGATTGCTCATATCAAAACAAGTCGTTTGGTTATGAGCTCTGTGATTGACAACTTCGCGAACTTCTTGACTATTTTGAAGAGAAATTAATATTATTCTTCCGAAACATGTAAGTATAATATGACCACCAGCAATCTTAAAACTAGTCATTTGACCACATCTTTGAATAATGCTGTTATCTGAAAATGCATTGAGTAAATAGTTCCCTTGAATGTTCACATGTTATGCGTGACACTCACCGGAAATACAAGGAAAGGCTTGAACGCTTCTATCTTTTAAAGATAATATCAACAATTCAAAATCCATACTCCTTGTACGAACGAGAACTTTTTCTCTATCAATATATCTCGCTTCCTGGATTCTTACATCTTCCATTTGGTATTCAAAGTTCATAGTCTGCTGAGTGAGATTAATTTCGTAATTGGTTGCTTCCGATTTTACCAAATTTTTCGTATCACCAATAGGGACAATATTAAGGTGACCAGCTTGGTCGATGTATATTAACGACGAGGAGTCTTGCGACCACTGTATTGATTGAATATTGTACATGCTCCTTAAGCATCCTATTTCCTCGAAGCTCTTTCCATCTATAGTTCTAAACAGAAAAATGGAGTTGTCACCAGTACAGCTAGCAATAAAATTTTCGCACCCTGAAATTTCGATTAACTTCAAATGTTTTTCGTGCGGTCTTATTTGGAAGAGTATGATGATTTCGTTGGTCACGGACGAAAAGTGAATTATCCGAAGCGATCCGTCACCAAAACCAGCTAGCCATGTGTCTTTTTGTTTATATCTATTCAAGCAGGTACAAGCATGTAAGAATGTCCGAAAAGCTACGTGGCGTTTTGATAAAAAATCCCAGCAGATAACTTTGTTGCCACCAGCAGTTAGGACTAAAGTACTTGGCTCTTTCGAAATGGAAAGCGCATGTATTCCACATTTATCATGGCCTGCTATAACAATCCCTTCCATTTCATTGGTTTCTATATTTATTTTCATAATCGAACCTCTAGCATCGCCAACCATTACGGCGCCCCCACCCAGAAAAGATAACTGGCATATCAAAGTGTTGTTTCCAATATTCCATTCCTTAATGGGTTGAACAGAAAATATAAGATCGTCGTTAGATTTTATTTTTATTACATCAAGATCTTTGAGTGGCCACCATCGAATTGTGCTATCATTACCAGCTGTCAAAATTATATCTTCGTGAAACATTGACCGCAAAAGATTTGCACCACCTTCATGTGCTGTAGATTTTCCTGTTTCAACAACACAACATTTCACATAACAATCCTCCCAAAGTAACAAATGACCATCTTCGGAACCACTAAGAATCCTACCAGACTTTGGCAACTCAACCAACTCATAAATGTCACTAAGATTGAAGCGTCCAAACTTTCCAATATCTCCTTGCAACTTTGGGCCAGTAAATGAGTTGGCCATAGTCCAAAATTTTATGTGTCCATTTCCACAAGTATAAACCCTAGTATCGTCGAAATAGGAAAATTGAGCGTTGTATATATCTTGACCAAACGCTTTTGCGCGTAACAAGATTATGCCTTTACGCCAATCCCAGATTGCTAAGGTATAATCAGGACTGGCTGCAACACTGCAAAGTTTATCTTGATTTTTATTGATATTTATACAAGAATATTCTAGTTCTGCCCCTCCTATCAATCTTTGCCTCAGATCGAATGAAGAATTCTCATTAGAACTATCGGTTACGTTGTAAACAAAAATAGTTGGCCGACTTAGTGGACGGACAGGATCCGATGATTCTGCGACAAATAATGTTCTTGTGCAGGTACAATAAAAAATGCATCCAATTCCCCCTCCAGTTCTGCTTGGAAAACGTTGTTGACAGCTTGCTTTGAAAAAGCCCTTTTCATTTGCCTTCTGCTTGATTAGAAAGTTCCCAGAAATATAGAGAGCACCAATTGAATTATCACTTTTTGTACGTTCAATCGATACTATTCTACTCCGCGGGTTTGTACTAAAGATATGGCAAAAATTTTGATCTTGCATTACTTTTTTCTTTGTCCGGAAAGAAGGATCGAAATATGACATCAGTCGTTAAGTGGGTCAATTACGTGAAAAATGCTATCAAGATTTCAAAAATTAAAAAAAACGCTACACTACGACCCTCTAGAGAGGCTAATGAATTTATGACATCATTTTGATGGCTGGAAGCCAAACAATATATGTTTCAAGCATTTTTCATTTTTAACCAAGCTATGCACTGTTAAGCATTGCACTACTTGGCACTGCTTCGAGTTCGGGCGTAACCCTTTGTCAATGAGTATCCATGCTCTACAGTATATTGTGGATCATTGATATGACATAGAGTGACGTAAGGATACAGAGAGACGCCAATAAGGTCACAAAAAATCAGTTTTACTTTAAAAAAAACATCTATTCTTGACACTGTTTATTTATAGATAGAACTGATTATTAAGTCTCGTGGTGTCTCTCTGCATCTTTATGTTTTTTAATATGTATGCTTTTATTTTGTTAACTTCTACTATTGTACCAGGTATAAATTACTTTGTAGTTATAACTCGTCCTCTTCATCAGTTACAGGTTCGGAGGAGGAGTAGTAGAGTAGAAGTTAATAAAATAAAAGCATACCGTACAGTTTAAAAAAAAGTAGCAGTTGTGTGTGTGTTTTTCTACGGGTTATGAGGTGATCTGATGTATAAGAGTAGAAGTTAATAAAATAAAAGCATACATAAGTAGACAGCGAAATAAAATGTCGATTCAAAAGTGGTGTTTTAGAAAAAAAGATAAGTTTTACTACACGATAAAACACGACATGCGTCCATAGCATAAAGCAATTCGAATACTATTTATTTTTTAATTAAGAATTAATAATACACAACACATGACTAACACCACCACCAACAACAATGGGTCACACAATGAATGATTTCACGTACATTGCCATTCCTGTGTTTGTCTGTGCCATCGTTCTATTTCCATTTGTAAAGAAATGTATCATACGACGACGGCTGCAGCGACAACAGCAACGCGAAGGGTTGTCATTTCATACGGGTGATGTCATACAATTTGCAAGGAGGCATCGTCGTCAAAGAAGGAGAAATAATAGGAATAATCATATGAATATTCATAATAACAATGATAACAGCAGTAATAACAATCACATGAACTGGAGGTTATTTCCAGCATTTCGTCCTCGACAAAGCGATTCTGCTGCGGCAGCTATGATTGAAGAATTATTTGTTCAGGCTATGCTGTTTCGTTTGGTGCATGGAAGCAGCGGTATGGAGCAAAATCCTATGGTGGAAAATAGCTCGGTAACTACTCTTTTGCTGCATACGAAGGCCTATGTGAAGCCGGTGGAAAGCAAGGAAGAGGAAGGGGATGGTGAAGAAGAGAAAGAAAAGGAGCAGAGCGGTAATAACAGTTATAATTCGATGTGTTGTTCGGTATGTTTGTCGGAATTTAAAGAGGGTGATATTGTAGCGTATAGTACGTGTTACGAACACGACGTAGATGGTGGTTCTGGCCAACATCAGTGTAGGCATATATTTCATGAGGCGTGTATCAGAAGCTGGCTCAAACGAAGTAATAGTTGTCCCCTGTGTAAGAGTGTCTTTGCTCGTGAGGTTGAAACATCATTACCGACGGTTCATCCTGCGAATCATGAAGATGAATGTGTCAGTCTAAATTTATCTTCGAGAATCATTCATAATGAGGATGATGTGGATTTGGAATCAAATGCTAATTTTCCAGCAGAAAGAGAAACGGTTACAGATTATGCAGGGAATTTATCGTCTTCATACGATTCTCTCGCTCCTACCCCAACTGGTTTGCCGCTATCTAGACTTATAACGTCTTCGGGGACGGAAAATGTGCGGAATGTACGTACATTTGTGCAAACACTAATGCAAGCAGAAAACTTAGATCCAGAAGAACAAACTGATTTACAGTCAATAGCGTGGATTAATTATTTCCTTGCTGCTCTGTTTAACAACCCACTTACATCCTCAAATCATTCAACCACGCCGCATGAGACTCAATTTCAAAGCATAAGAATAGATCAGAGTAGTCAGGACGAGCCAGGAAATGAGGATGGGAATATCAAAAATGAAATTCTTAAAGGTTTACATGCCGTAGACTAGCAACGTGTAACATTTAAGAAATTGTTACATTTTGTAGGAAATTATGTGAGTTTTTGGAGTTTTACTTCAGTACATCTACGATATTTGTGATTAAAGATTTGTACACATATACATATGGATATACATATCTATTTATGGATATATATATATATATATATTCTATATATATCCTTTACTTTTTGGTATACATCCTTTTACTTTTTGATCTCATCTCACAAAAATGAAAAAAATTTCAATAGTAGCGACGACATTTCGTAGGTTTCGTGCATCATTAAACATATCTAATGGGTGCCTCTATAGCTTTACTATCGTTGATAATTTTGATACTTAAAATTATGACTATTATTTATTACTTCACTATTTTCTAGTCCCGCAGGGCATTCCACTTCATTCCTTAACCTTCCTATTCTGTATGATTCATAAACTTCGTGTTCCATAACATTCCTGTTCCATATGATTCCAGACCCTTCGTGTTCCATATTGTACTTTCAGTGAACGGAAAGGAATTCATCTCAACATTCTCCCCTCTTTCCTTCACTCATGATTAACTAACGAGGATTTCTCTATGTCTTTTAAAATCACTTTCATTTAGATTTTTCGTTAGCATATCCGCCACGTTGGCCTTTCTTGGAATCCATTTGACTTTAATCAGTCCCTTCTCCTTTACTTCCCTTAACCAATAGTTTCTTAGTAGCATATGTTTTGTTCGACTGCCATGACTCCATGAGTTGGTCAAATCCACTGCACCTTTGTTGTCCACTTCTGACATCATTGGCAACTTCACTTTCAAACCCATAGAGATCACTATCTTATACGTTAGCATCATTACCTAGGCACACTGTACGGCAGCGATTGTCTCCGCTTCTATCACAGACAGCGCAACAATTTTCTGCATCACACTCTTTGCACTCACTACCGCTTCTTCAAAAACACATAATTCCCGAGACGCTGCGCCGAGTTGTTGGACAACACGCGTAGTCAGAGTCACTTTTACCATTTATAACAAATTGGAAATCTTTATCTTTCCCATCCCATCTCTCTAGTTTGAATACAATACTTCATGCATCGTTTCATGGCCTTAAGGTGAGCCATATTGCTTTTCTGTCCATGCCTTGAGAGATCTCTAACTGCATTGCGTATGTCGGGTCTACTCCATCTCATTAAATGCAGCAACTTGCCGATTCCCGACCGAAATTTTGTCTGTACCTCTGTTCTAACCGCATCTATTTCGTTTTGAACAGGTGTTAATACTGCTCCAGGAGCACCAGCTGTTTCAGCACTGGTCTCTTCTTCGATTTCAAACTCATCTACAAACGAATGAATCAACACAGGCTGTATTAATTTCAGTTTCTTATTTTCTCTGATCACTTGGCATCCTATGTATTCATCGAATTCTCCGACATCATCACACTCCATCTCGTCTGTAGCTGCCGTTGCATCTTGGGCCCGACCGAAACACACACAAGACAACCATACAATAAGATTTCCCAATACTGTCCACTTGAAATACAGACAAGAGTCAGTCTTGTTTGGATTATATCCCATATGCTTAAATGCTTTCAAAATTTCTCTCCAGAAAGCAATTGCTGCCTCCTTTAGTCCGTAAATAGTATGCAGCAATAACAACACACAACATATAGGGTAGAACTTTTCAAATCCCTCAGGTACCTGGATGTATATGGGTGGTTGATTCGGTTCAAATTCGCCCCGTAAGAATGCTCCTTTGACGTCGAGAACATGACCGACCCAATCCGCCATAAGCATCGTTACTATTAAGATACGCACCGATAACTCATTTGTCACTGGTGCCGCGATTGATGTTCCATTGTATTGCACTCCGTCAACTTCTTCGTATCCCCTTGCATTGAACCTAGCTCTGGAGATACTATTTGCCTTTTTCTTCATTGACCATGTTGATGATAGTACTTTCGCATCTGTAGGGACATCTTTAAGCTTTACCGGTGTCCACACATTGTATTTCTTCATATTGTTGTGTTCATCTTCTACTGCCTTTATCCACTCCTCTTTATCCGGAGACCTTATTGCCTCTTTATACTCTATGGGCTTTAATTCAGTCGTGTTCGTTTATCCGCCTCCTATTCCTGCCCCAACACATGCCACTCATTCATCGATCAACCTCGCTGGACGGTATGTTATGCGCCCTGATCTTGTTGTAGCTCCTTGTCGCGTTGACTAGTTGTTATTCCTAGTGTCATCATCTTCGTCTTCGCCTTCGTCATCGTCATCGTCATCGTCATCGTCATTAATGACGGAGGCAACATCTCTAGCTCCTTCATCCTCATCTGTCAAGTACGTAAGAACAAAGAAGAATCGGAATTTAGCAGTATGTATAATGAATGAATGCACTGGAACGATTCTGAATAAGTTTACAAGAATAAATGGAACAAAGAGGAATAGTACCCGGGACTCGGTAGCAAGAATAAACTTTTGTGGGATTCCTTAGTTGTAAATTCACTCACAATTAATGTATATGAAAAAAAGTATTAGTGTATTGTGTTTACAAATTACGGATCACTCAACACAATTTATAAACTGATTCGTTGGACTATAAATCGAATTAATTGTCAAGTGAGAAATCATGAGCGGAGAGACGGTAACAATGTGAAGCTCCGGTAATATTACCATGTTGCTTTATAATGGTAATGAAGACCATTGTTCCTACGAGAAGTGGGAAAGAAGACTAAAGTGTGGTTTCCAACTCAAGGGAGTCAGTTATACTTTGAAGGACGATTTTAAGTGCCCGACCGAGGCTGAAGCCATGGCAGACACCAAAGGAGGATCGATACAGAAAAGATATGATAATAAT
>Ga0209092_10001645_pt1 | contig 21444 bp, 11 predicted proteins | sample FraStrMetagenome_FD_187446 | JGI IMG/M metagenome (GOLD analysis project Ga0209092, IMG submission 187446) | Marine eukaryotic phytoplankton communities from Arctic Ocean - Fram Strait ARC3M Metagenome (SPAdes) (version 2) | ecosystem: Environmental > Aquatic > Marine > Oceanic | place: Fram... | reverse complement strand
AAAAGAAACCTTTGCTCAATATGGTCAGGATTTTAGATGATAGATCAATTCATTTGAGATCAGGTCTATCACAAGTTTTGGAACTGTCTAGGAACAACAATACCACGGTTATTTCGGCTTTAGAAAGCACAGACCTCAAGGTAAATAGGCTCTCCCAGAGATTAGGGTCAAAACCTTTGGTAATCGATGCGAAGTTTGATGCTCCAAACCTTTGGCTCACGGTGGCGCAGGTTATCGATGAATTTTCGATTTTTGTCACCGCTCAGTCTACCGAAATCTTATTTCTAAATACCGAGATTGATAGGCTTGCAAAAAGCAGGAGATTAATCAATGCTGATATTGATTTAAAATTACTTCCTTTAGAGGAAAGGATCAAGAGCCTCGACAATGTTGACGCAAAGTTGCAACCACTTGAACAAAGATTGGATGATCTACAAGAATATTCCATTAAATTGGGACAGCACTTGAAAGATAAGCTTGATCGGATTGTAAACTCTCAGCAAACCGCACCTACTATGATCAACACTCCTCAGGTCCAAACAGTTGACTTGAATGAAAGAATGTCAAAGTTAGAGAGGGAATTATCCTCAATCAGGTCAGCTACGGATGAAACCACCATTCAGTATGGCGGTCTAGGTTTCAGGTCCCAATCAGATTGCAGTGCTTGGATCGAAACACATCAACCTCACGAGCAATACGGACTCATCATGGACTTTAACATTGTTATGGAACATGTCTTTGGTCAGTTTGCCGGACAGAAGATTTTACCAAAATTGGGAAGTATTTTCAAAATGAAGTTAGTGTCAAACAATCACGCTGTAGCCATGACTTCTTTTGAAACTAGATTGCCAAAGTTTTTTATGGGAGAAAGCAGAGCCGTAGGAGTTGTAAGGTCAGGTGACTCGTATTTCAGGTCGATCAAGACCTGGGAGGATTGGAACACTCCAAATGACGGAATGAGGGACCAACTCAAAGCAGAGGTCCAGTTGTTTGAAGTAGGACATGCTGAAGCAATCAATTCAGCATTAACTCCTCTTTCACCATTTCATACATTGTGCATGAAGTCCCTCTCAGACTCATGCAGTTGGATCCATCGGTTGGTGAAATTCATAGATGACACGTATCGAGAATACAATCGTGCTCATTATGACACCCGCAAGGCTTGGCATGTGACAACGAAATTGGCCGTGGCATTAATGGAACATGTTGCTACCCCAAGAAACGTAGTCCACAATTCTTTCCGGATCAGCGAGCCACTGGCCATCTCTCAATCTATTGCCTATGCAATTTTCAGGTCTTTGGATTTAATGACCGAAATTTTGACGCTAGATTTTAAGAATGCACCAGTCATTACTGCAGAGCTAACAAAATTTTTAGCGTTAAATTCTAACATTGAAATGGTTGAAAAAATGAAGAAGAAAATGGATGAATTGACCGTGGAGGTTGGAAAATCTACGAAATTGGCTGGAGCCGCGGAAAAAGCTGCCAGTACCGTAGGAAACACGTCCGATTCCAATAAAAAGGATATTGCTTCACTTTTGAAGCGTGTCTCAAAATTGGAAAACAAATGAGATGTGATTGAGGTTGAGGGAGGCCTCGTGATATCAAGTTCTACTCCCCCATCGGTTTTTGTTTCCATTTCCGATGAAAAACACAAAATGGAAAGTGTGTGTGATGAAAAATGTGGTGATGTGAAATATGATGTTCAACTGGATAGGAAGAGAAAAGTAGAGGAGGGCCTTTTGTGTATGCCCACACCCATGACTTTTGACATTTTCTTTGAATCGCTTCCCCTCTGGATCCTTAATTTGGAACCTTCCTATGTGAAGGCGATTAATTTCGCCCAATTTGACTCCGAATCGACACTTTTTAGTCATTTGTTGAGCCTGGATGGAGGTGCATTTTATGTGGATACAGTACAAAAAGTCAATTCAACGTTAATGTATAAACAAACTTTAAATCCAACAAGTTTGATATTAATTAGTGGGTCACTCACTTTTTTCTCGACTGTACTCGAACATCTTGACAAAGATTTCAAGTTCCTTTTCATTCATGATGCACATGTCCGTTTCCGACACCTCCCTCAAATGGCTTCGCATACCTTTCATCGTTTGCGTCACGTCTCCTTTGGGGGTGCCACAAAATTCGAAACTCTCTGGACTTGTAGTTCGAATTTGACCTTTTTGCCGCAGACCACTAAGTTACGCCGTAGCATCTATTCCTTCATAGACTTTTCTATTCGTCCTAAGTCATTTCGCATTCGCTCTCATGAGGGTTCATCGGTGTTATCCCATTTGGGCTTACTTCAACCCCAATTTATATCTCAAATGATCCAAATGCCATCGGATTTTTCGTCTTCCGGCTTCGGAGTTCGTCAATTGAGCATATCGGAACTAGGAGCTATCTTCGGTCTCCCACATCGACTGCATTCGTGTTTGACGATGGACGCACTTCCCTTCGTCCCTGTTCAAATGCTGGACGGCTTATTGCGCCCCTTGTTGATTTCGTTGAATCCGACCCGCCGAGCTATGACTAGGGAGTCTAAGCGCTTGAAAGTTCCGGCTCCGGTCTCTGATTCGGCTCCTATCTTTCTTCCTCGTCTGAATCGGATTCTGCCTCGTGCCTGGATACAACCTCGTCTGGTTGCCCAGAAGGCGGCAAAAGATGATGATGCGGAAGTTGATTTTTCTTTGTGGGATAATCGAGTCTTGTCTCTATGGAAAAATTCTCAATCGTTGATCGACAGTCTTCGTGCGCTGCTCTTGCGTCATCAATTTCGTCGTATTTTCATTGAATTCGCTTCGTTTTTACGCCAAAAACATGGTATTGTGTACGAAACTTACATGGAGATTCGTAGGCAATCGTGTTTGATGTCAATATGCAGACTACGTGGGGGGGTCAAAAAGGATTTTGAGTTTTTGCAAAATGTGAGACTTTCTAAAAAAGTGACGTTTAATAATTTTGCTAAAGAGTTAAGGGCTTCACTTCATCACGACATATCGTATGGAGTTCAGGGTCTGCAGAGTTATATGAAGGGATCTTATTTTAATTGGGACGGTGGGTCAACTTTGCTTTTCTGGAGGTGGAACGGCGAATTTCGGACCCAAGCCAAAGTTGGTTTCAAACCGTGTATTTCAGGTCGTTTACCAAGATCAATGAAAATAGCAAAAAAGCCTAAACCCAGCGTATTTGAAAAAATTCTTTCTAAAGTTTTTAAAGCTATTGATCGAAACTACATGAATATAACTCCCATTGAACACACGAAGAATTTGATTGATTATTTTGGCGTTGAAAAAGGAATATCAGACATTCGTGTTGTCTTCAATGGGACTTCATGTGGCCTAAATGATTCAGTTTGGGCCCCAAACTTTTGGCTTCCTACTGCAAAGTCTATGGTCAGAGTCCTAGGCTATAACTACAAGCCAGTGGACATAGACTTGGGGGAAATGTTTTTGAATTTTCCATTATCCCCTTTGCTCATTCCATATTCAGGGGTAGACTTAACTCCATTCAAAGCTAGGATTAAAGAAAGATTTAAAAATTTAGTTTATCCAAATGAGAAGAGATTAATTGCTACTTGGAAACGCGATTGGATGGGTTTTAAACCATCGCCAGAATGGGCATGCCGTTACTATTATATAGCTGAAGAATTTATCAGAGGGAACGAAAAGGATCCTTCCAATCCATTGTACTGGGGAAAGATCATACTGAATTTGATGGGCAATTCAAACTATAACCCTTCCCTTCCAAATGTATTTAAGTGGAATGATATAGTAAGCAGAATTGCAGGAGACATCAAAGCGTACGTGGATGATCTTCGTGCATTGGGATGGTCCATAGAGCATGCCTGGGCGATAGCTAGGATAGTTGCCGCTCGTCTTCAGTACCTTGGCATACAGGATGCTCCAAGAAAAAGAAGAGTAGATGGAGGACCTTGGGCAGGAACAGTTTTTATTTCTTCAGAAGATAAAGTTTGTACTACAGTTACCAAATCTAAATGGGAAAAAGGAAAAGATTATATTTTACATTTAAATGATCTATTAACAGACGATCCTGATGCTGACCTAGATTTTAAAACTCTGGAACGGATCAGAGGGTATCTTTGTCATCTAGGAATGACCTATGATATCATTTTTCCTTACTTGAAAGGATTTCACCTACTTTTATGTGCCCATTTACCTCGGAGAAATGAGGAGGGTTGGAAAATTCGGGAATTGGAATGGTTGGGCTATCTTACTGAGAGAAAATCAACCGGAAAGATCTCAGAAGAAGAATATGAGAATTCCATGAAAGAAAAATTTGGTGACATTTCAAATCCCACCACGGTCAAAGTCATCCCGAGATTTGTAACGTGTTTAAAAGCACTTACCAAGTTTTTCTCGATTGATGAACCTCCCATCACCACTCAGCGTTCAACAAACCTACAATTGCTTGTCTATGGTTTTGCGGACGCTTCCAAAACCGGATTTGGGGCTTCAATGGATTATGGTTCACACGCAAAATACAGAATAGGCATCTGGGGATCTGATACCGATGAAGACTCATCCAACTTCAGGGAATTTGCAAACTTGGTAGAGACCATCGAATCTGAGGTGACTTCAGGGAAGTTAGATGGTGCCAACCTGATTATGGCAACTGATAACAGCACAGTTGAGTCTGCCATATTCCGAGGCAACTCATCCAGCGAAAAGTTATTTGATTTAGTAGTTAGGTTTAGACATGCTGAATTAAAAGCAGGAGCAAAATTCACGGTTACTCACGTTTCTGGAAATCGAATGAAACTGCAGGGAACCGATGGAATTTCCCGTGGCCAATTGAAAGAAGGAATCTCGATCGGACAATATATGCTACAATTCTGTCCGTGGGGAGAAACCGCCCTAGAAAGATCTCCAACTTTAAAAAACTGGCTAGTCAAACACTTTGGAGGGAAATTGGAATTTCTGGATGAAGATGGATGGTTCACCAGGGGCCACGATCATATTGGAGGTGAATATGACCACAAAGGATTTTGGAGAATAAGAACTAGACCAGGCGTTTTGGTGTGGTGCCCAGCACCAGCAGCAGCGGACGCAGCTTTTGAGGAACTGCGGAAGGCCCGTTTGAAGAGGAGAAAGTCCTTGCACATCATACTTGTACCTCGGCTTATGACCACCCTGTGGTATAAGCAATTGAATAAAGCATCAGACTTTATAATCAATATTCCAAACAAATTTTCCTTTTGGCCTTCACAAATGTGTGAACCACTAACTATTTCTTTCTGCTTACCTTTTGCCAGATTCTATCCCTGGCAAGCAAAAAATACTCCAAAATTGTTCGCAATTAAAAGGTAGTTGCAAAGTTTGCTATCGGAAACTGACTTGGACCCAGGGAATATTTTGCAGCAACTATACGGTATCGGTGAAAAACTGCCCGCCTTGCCAGAGCTCGTGGTGCGAAAATTGTTATGTTTCGAAAAAGGACGTCACATTTCACACATTCCGAACCCAAGACCAACAAAAAGAGCCAGGTCAAAATCGAGAGGAAGAAGACGAGAATCGGTTAGAAAACCCTTGGTTGAAAATTCACAGAAAAACAAGTGATTTTTCTCATGGAAGAAGAGGAGATCACTTACTCATACCATTTGAATGCGATGACTGTATTTTTAGAAAGCTTAGAAACTCTCCTCCTAATCCAACCTTATCAAAAGATGTTTTACTTTTAGCTTGCATCAGGAGGATGAATCTCGATGCTTTTTGGAGCAGAGAATCGAATACTGTAAGAGCCAATGCTGATCGTGCGGAAAGACAAATACGTTTGTCAGACTTAGTCGGATTAAAAGGACCTTTCATCCAAGAAGACAAGCTACCAGACCACGATCATTGCGGATACGAAGTTGCGGTGGAAATTTTATTATATTCTAGGCAACCTGGGAGGCATAATCGTACGTACACCCAGTATGACACGATACGCCACTTGAGATCAACTTATAGCAATTACATCAAAGCTTCTCCTCAGTCAAATTTGAAAACCACTTCGCTCGGAGATTTTGCGGGCAACTATCAGAGACTAGTTACTGATAAATGCGCATCTTTATTTTTCAAGAGATTTATGGAGGGGCTGAGAAGGAGGATGGGGCAGGATTGGCGGCCGAACACAGCAGTATCAACCGAACTTTTGTTGAAAGTGCTGAATTATGCCGAACAGGAGATTGTTTCAAATGAAGAAGAAATGGACAAGCACAGATGGGTAGTATTCAGTGCATACATAACCGTTACTTATGTCATTTCTCTTAGAGGTCCGGAAGGGTTTCTTCTTGACCTAGCTGGCTTGAGGAAACATTGGAATCAAGATAGAGATTACCTAATCATTCCTTTGCTGGGAAAAATCAAGGGAGAACACCATGATCTGGCGCATCTGATTCCTTGTGTTCCAAAAACAAAGTCAGGCATTACTATAAAAAACATTCTGTTTCGGCTAATTAATGAAAAAGAAAAATTTGGGATGAGAACTGGCCCAGCCATATCGGATTCTAAAGGACAACCTTTCTCTTCCAATGAAATGAATGACATGCTTCAAGAGGCATTGACCTTAATATTCGAAGAAGACCGTTCTTTGTTTCCTCCAAACGTTTTTTCTACTGATTTGATTCGTCAACACTACCAAGTTTTTCGTTCTCTTCGACGCAGCTCAGATACCCGGGCTATCGAAATGAAAGTAGACCGCAAAGACATCGATGTAGTGAATCGTTGGAGAACAGTGGAGCAAGCAAAAGGTTCTCGTCCCTCCCGATCCATGCATCAACATTATGCACAGTTGGATCAATTAATCAAACCGTTTATCCGTTATACATCAAATATGTAACACACCAAAGATGCATCAGGAATCGATTTTTAGCATCAAAAAGTTCAATGTCGTTTATATAGAGTTAGAAAAAAGTCATCAGATCCAAGAAAGGTAAGGAATCATTCTAGAGGGGGGGTACATTATTTTGAACTGATCAATTCGAGAGATAGGTTTCTCTCATTGGTCAATAATGGAGTTTAGGACAACCTCAACAAAAGATAAAATTTTTGCATTCCTTGAAAGCATTTATTTTTGAAGATAGTTTGAAATAAGCTAAGATTACTTTGGTTTAAGCGTGGGGAAACCCCGTAGGCCATTGTAGACATAAAAAAGCTATTTCTACTTCTTCCTTTTGATTTGGAAGGCTTTATTCTCTGTGTTGAATAAAGGGTATTTAAGTTTGAGTAGAGTTCGAATATGTTTCTTCATATACAATATTCAAACCCCCATAGATACTGGGACACTATTATGGTGTCCCAATGAGATTCCAAGATTGATTGTTATTCACCAAACGTGACAATCGATCTACTATTACCTTATTTGATAAACTTAACATCTAACGATTTTATTTGTTCAGTTCACTAAACCTTCTTTAACAGTTTCCTATTCAAGAAAAATATCATGTTTTCAATTTTTATCTACGTCAGACCTAACTTTTTCAAATATATTTTTACTATTTTTGGTCGTATAGAACACCCTGTCACAAAAAAACCTGTCAAGCTATAAGCAAAGGTACCGTATAATTAAAAATAAGCTAAATTTATCTTCCAATCAATTTATAACTGTTTTATGATTATATTTCGTCATCGAATACTCGAACTGTCACAACAGTAGATGAACTTGACCGTGTATCAAAACCTTTCTTCTTCTCAGAGACACCTTGGCGCATACTTTTGATAGCTCTAATGCGAGTATAGCATTTCTGAGCTTCAGATATGGATTTGAACTTTAGTGTTTTTTTAATTGAATTGCGTCTATCCCGCATACAAAAGGCAATTTCGTTTTCTTTTTGAGTCATAAAATTTATTCTTCCAATTTCTATGCATTCTTCTTCGATGTATAATGTACTGCTTTCCACTTTATTATTAGGCGATTGAAATTTTTTGTCTTCTTCTATACTGAATATTCGTAAAGCAACCTCTTTTCTTGTATCAAAAGAGCTGTTCATGCTTTCTCTTCTATTAGATTCGAAATCTTTTTGATTGTAAGACCTATTCATACAATTTAAAGATATGTCTTCGATGCAGATACGTTTTCTTTTGAAAAACATGCCATGTCGTCTTATTTGGCTTTCTGCAATTTTCACATTCTAGAATACAATTATGTAGATGAGCAAATTTAACAGGAGCAAAAACTGTTAGATACAGTTCGAAAAAAGAATATCATCCCGATTTTCTTTGCTTCATTCGATTTCATCTCCTGCATTACTACTTACCCACACGTCGGAAGACGTTGAACTCATCATATCTTGATTCATTTTTTGTTTAGTCTCTACTTTCGGATGATTAGTCTATGAAATCGCTCCTCTCGTTTTTATTTTGTGTCAGGTTGCTTGGAGATTGAATTTGATTTCTGTTTATGAGATGACTCAAATACCTTCTTTTGTTCTTATACAATGATAAGGTAGCATATGCTTAAGCTGTCAAGCTTAATCTGTCATGCTTAATCTGTCTCATATATTTGAAACGTAAAAAACTAGAAAGATGTAAAATACATAGCATGGGTAATACCTTCGTAGCTTATATACTGCTGGACTATTACAAAAATCGATAAATTTAGGGTTTGTGTGCTGCCCGAGAAAGACAGGTTGATGAGAAAAGCCTTGATTCTAAGTATGTATGTTGTAAGTTTTTCCCTCTGTTAAAAGAAAAAGAAATAGCAAGCCTACATACGTATTTTTTTTGAAAAAGGCTATTCAAATGAAAGGATCGATGGTCAGAAATAGGTTTCTAATGCAGTTCTTATTTCTACCAATATACCGGATAGGTAGCAAAGTTTATAGATTGTGTGCTGCTCACTCTTGAAAGCGAGAGAGAATGACCCAAGAGCATTTTTCCTAAAGAAAGAATTCGTTCGTATTTGTTTAAAGTATACAGGATGTGTAGCAGAACAAACTAGATTAACAACGTGAAATATAGCACATATACATAAAATAATCAAATTCGATCTATGTTTTTGAATAGATATGCGTCCTTTAAAATAGAAAAAATATGGTTTGTGTGCTTCGAATCAATTCATTGATATACATAGGTTCTCATGTGCCTACTTAATTTACAGATGGTTCGATTGCTACTGAGAATGCAGATTCTTCTATTTGAATTTGAACCCGCCTACATACGGAATGAATTTCAATATCTACGTAATAATCTAAGCGATATTCCAAGTTATGGGTTGTGTGAAACTAGATTAAGCTGTAATTAATTCGCAAGAATAATTTTTCTTCAATAGGAAATGATAAAGAAAGACGTAAGAGCAGAAGTACATACCTATGTGGTTTTAACTGCTCTTTCTTCCTTTGAAGTTGCTGTTGGGAATGAAGAAGATAGTTTATTCATGACATGACACGTATTGACATTTTAATGTACTGTTTTTGAATTGTTTTTTGGTATAGGGTATGATGCTAAAATAAAACATAAAGTGTAAGAGATACTTCATTTGGAATTTCAGCCCAAAATAAAGTCGAGCATTCAATAGTAAAAATATATTGCTTCCAATTTCAAACCATGAGAACCTGGTTTGGGAACTACCTAAAAATTGGAACTTCTTCATTCTAATTGAAAAGTACCTTGCGGCCTTTAATTTTTTAAATCTATTTCAATTTGCTTTTACAGTAGGTACCATATGGTAATATCTTTTTTATATGCAGAATCATATGTATGCATAACCATTCGACCCTACGTAATACAAGGTTTTGAATGAAAGTAGAGTACCTATATAACTTTTCTGTTTAAAGAATTCTTAGATATACTTAGATATACTTAGGTCTTTGGTGGGGACAAAGTATTTAAGTACTTTTTGAGAAAAGAGCTATTTTAATGACAAAAAACGCATTAATCTTCCATAAGAATCTTAAAATGATCATATTGATCAGAAATAGCCTGCGAATGTCAAGAGTAAAGAAATCAGCGTATCAGATTTTATGGAATCGAAATTATGGATTGTGTGCTGCCAAATAAACTTACCTAGCTTAAAAATTATTCTCTTGTATCACAAACCTTTCTCATGAGCAACGTGAGACAATCGAATATAACCATAGCGTGAGGACAATCTATGCGGCTTCATAAGGCAATCATCAATTTAAACCACATGATAAGCTTGAAAGATTTTAAAATTAGGCTTATTTCTTTGTTATTATTATTGAATGTAAAGAAACAAAACATGATACAAATGTAGAAGACGAAATTTTATAGATCCATGTCACTCAATGGCTCGCTGTCGTCTTCTCGTTCTGATTCTGTTACTAGAGTCGCTGTACTGCGTGTATTTTCATGGCTGTATTGTTTGTATGCTACAGCTTTCATTCCCTTTTAAGCCTTAAAGTAAGAAACGAAATTACGGGCCTCAGATATTGATTTGAACTTCAAGACTTTTTTCGTCGATTTGTGACCATTTCCTAGACCAAGGACTATTGTTCCTTCGTCCACCGATATTATATCCATTTTTCTCATTGCAATGCAATGCTCTTCTGTGTAAACCCTTTTCACACGGTGAGCTTCACAAAAACCTATTGTAGATACAGTATCATCATCAATAAAGCATGTTGAATTGTCAGGGACATCCAAGAGTTTTGGTATCTTTTCTTTTTTCTGTTCGTCACTGAGGCAAAAGATGCGTACAACAGCTTTTTCCGTTGGGAGAAGATTGAATATTTGTTTATTTGCCTTTGATTTAGAGACATCTATATTCCAATCATAGTCTGTCTTCCTCGGACGACTTGGTGTCATAACTTCAAGACTGATGCGTCTCGTTTTGAAGAAAACTGGAATAAGATTTGTATGCGTTGTTGCAATTTTTACATCCTTACATGAGGAAATGCGAATTTCAGTCGTTAGATATTGATTGCATTTTTTGTTTTGAAGTTGCTATGAAACAAATCGGAAATCTTCAGGGCGTGCCAACATCAATTGAATAAAAGCCGGTACTTACCCACATTTTAGCAGATTTGACAATCATCGTCCTTTTCTTATTCTTGGACGGTAATTGTATTTCAGAGGCTGGCGCAACACAGTTCATTTTTTGTTTGTTTAGTTTGATTTTATAGAAATTTTATGATACAACTGGGCTGGAAGGATAATTCGAATATTCGATACACGTACGATATCATATGAAGCTACCAGAATTTGACTTTGGTACCTTTTTAAGCAGTTGATTCTCTAGAAGTGAAATCAATAACCCATGTAGCTCTGGGTCTCTTATTGACTCTCCCTATTCGTGCTACGTAAATAATTTTTGCATCTGAATAAGTTAATTGAAACTTGACAGCAGTTATTCGTTATTATTTTAGTATGATTATGAACCATAATACATATGAATCTCGGGTGGCGTGAAGATTGGCTATACACCTCAACGTGATTCCCAATAGTACCACGTTAAAAACATAACATCATAGAAATACAATGCACCTTTCGATGACTTGTGCGCAAGCACGGACGGGACCCTTGGCGGGATGGGACGTGAAGATCCTGAATACGTCGCAGTGCGATCAGTGTATAACACGGTATAAATATAGCAAACATAAACATAAACATGCCAATACTATACGTATACATGAACAATTTATTCTGCTTCGTCTCGGCAGGCAGCAGACTCCAAACACATAAGGATGAATGAAGGCCCTCAACAATTCATATCCATCAAAATAGTCCATAATTAATTTAGCACGTTTATATTTCAATTTAAAGAAAGTTAATTCAGATTTTAGAGATTTAGGCTATATCAAATCAACAAAACGCTTTCGTCATTATGATTACAACGTTCTTCTTTGACACTCTCAAGAAAGTAAGAACCATTAGCGAACTCCTCGTTGCCGTTCCTGGTTGGAAGAGAAAATGATTTTCTTAAGTAATCGTATTATAGCAGCTTCGAAGGAGATTTGAATATTTACTAACTATGTGTCTAAAATGCCTCATCAAACTTTCGAAAGTAAAAAAATGCATAGGGGAATTAATTATAGTAGATTGTATTTCTTTTTATTTTGTCGATGTTTTTGCCAATACGGTACGGTTATGTTATATATGTTACAAAAAGCATAAATCCATCACAAATTGAAAATGAACGCGAAGAAAATACATATGTCTGATGTGCGAGTACACACTATTTTTGTCCGTATACGTCAAAGACTCGAGAAACAATGTAAAAACTTGTAATTCAAATATTGCTCCCTTTTCATTTCCATAAATCAGTTCCAAAGAATAATTTATGCTTTAGACCTTACCCTGTTTCAAAATCATCTCAACGATTATACTTTCATCACAAGCAAAATTCCGTTCCAGTATCATTGTATGGATAGAAGATTAATCGTAGAATAAATTCTCTTTCTCGAAACACATTATATATCAAAGCTCACCCTGCACTAATACCTTGAAGCATCATCAATGAAGATATGAAAATATTGATGCAAAGCCACATCATCACATCTCAAAATCACAATTGGATATTTTTCCAACTGGTTCTTTCTTCAATCGTTCTATAAATTGTCAAATCCTACTCCATTGTTCAATCTTGAATGCCAGAAAAAAAAATGCAATAATTCCTCAGCTAATGCGAATACGAAACGGTACAGCTATATGATACGGAATACTCAAAGCATTACAGTACAATTTTTCTTAACATTCATCTCGATGGAATGTCTCCTGTGAATTCTTGTGCGATACATAAAAATAAGAACCCTTAATAGATGTATCTTAACTTAAATCATTTCTGTTGACGATTCAATCTACTTTGTAAGAGAGAGGTCTTGATAAAGCCCTTGATGAACATCACAAGGAAGAGATATATTTATTCCATGTTGAGATAAATTTATGATCGGAACGAAAGATTTTTACAGTTTTGAATCGTAAAGTGCGTTTTGTCCTCCAAGATATATTCCACGAGGAAGGAAATTTGATTAGGACTCGCCGTTACGTAATCGTAAGGTAGAATAAAAAGTATGCTACCTATAATATTTCCACCGTACGTTACCATGGAATGACATAAAAAGTGAAACAATTATTATCATAATCCTATACTGTAGATTGAACAACATCAACAACATCGTCTAGAATGGCGACTTCGAAATCACCCTCGATTGGGTACTCAAAAAAAATGCCCCTGATAGTTTTTTTCATTATTGTTCTATCATTGAATAACGTTGATGCAAACATTACCAATGTATTGCAGAAAGCTCAGGGATTTATGAGGCATCATCTGAATCTATCCGGGAAAATTGTCCCTCGTACAACTCTAGCAGCTTATGAACGCATCAACACCTGTCCAGCATTTGCCGTGACAACCCCATGGGGATCGCCATATATGATTTTTGACAAACTCACCTCCAGTGAATCAGAACAAGCGCAATCGAATGATAACTTCTTCAAGGGAGATGATCCAGAGGACCCAGTCAAAAGTTCCTACCGAGAAAAGATTCGTGAGCAATCTAGCTCTGAAGCACTAACTGAAGATGATGCTTCTATGCAAGCTGAGATGGAGTATGAACAAACTCGCCAAGCTTACAAATCTCGTACTACTGCGTTATATTTTACAGATCCAGAGGATGCACAGCATTTAGTGGATGAGATGAAACAAATGGGAGGTGGTATGGATAAGGCCGATATTCGTGTGATGTCAACTAGTTTGGGTCGGGCTGTAAGACAGGCCAGTAGAATGAATCATGGCCTTCCTACTGGTCAACCAGTTGATGAGCTGACGGGTCGTTTAGATGGGTCTACTATTCGTTATAAAATTGTTCCCTCCAAGAGAGAATTATTTTATGCAGCAACTAGATGTTTAGGTAAGGAGCGTGTTGGTTTCTTTGGTGAAACGAGTGAGGAAGATGCACAAGAGGTTATTCTCTCACCTAGAGAATTAGCAGAGTCTCGATCAAATGCAGCTCGTGCAGTAACAAAGTCTGTACAGAAGAAAAGAGGTAATGCAATGAGTATAGTAAGGAAGACTTGGTGGCATATGAGGGGGCAAACTGGAATTCCTGTTTTCTACGCTGATGGAATGAAACGAAAGGTAGCGTTGACTGACAAGGAAGAAATACCTCTCTTTCTGTCCTACGAAGATTTGACCACCTCATGGAAAAAAATGAAAAAATCGACACCCTCCGCTGAATCTATTCCTGAAACTCCTCCAGCTGTTGAGGTATTCAACTTCATGGATGTTGTCTGTGCTATGGAACGAAAGCAGTGGGAAAAAAGTTTTAACTTTGAAAATGCTTTGAACAACATGAATTCAAACCCTATTGTACAAAAATTGTTACCCAGTAGGTTTGTCGCTGCTAAAAATAACCTTCCTAACGTTGGAGATGATGAAATCGAAAAACTTGTTTTTATTCCTAGTAGCAGAGCAATTCAGTTCAAGGAAAATACAACCAGTAATGGAAACGGTAAGGCTCGACTAAGACCTATGCGATAAATTAATATGATCTAAATTTGAATAAACATAGGGGAGTCAATTTTCGTGTTCATCTAGCGGAAGTACAAAATTTTCATGTTTTGTTACGTGTCAGTTTCGTAGATGATATGTGCTTGCTTTCTTCCTCATGACATCATAAATTCGGATCGATGAAAGATCAGTTTAATGGTACAACATGAAATTACAAATCCAGAATATCAAACTAATAAATAGGTTTGCTAAGAATGGCTGGAATGAAATTCGTGAAGTTCTTCAGTCGAACTAACTATTATAATTGAGAAGGGAAACAAGTAGTCTGTACGCGATTGTACTTTAGGACAAATGAACTCATTCGTTATTTTTATTTGTCACAAATATTGAAAAATGAGGTGATCGGTTTTGTCGATTTATCGAGAAATGATCACTATTATATACACATGCATTATCGACCTACTATTCTGTTCCGTTATTTACATATCAGTCCATGCCATCTTCAGATTCAGCAATAGTTATCAGAGTGTTATTAGTACAATGACGAGAATCCAGTTCTGGTGTTTCTACTCTGTGGCCTTGCTCAAGGCCTTGGTAAGCAAGAATAGATTCGAAAAAAGATCTTGATTCTGAACCTGTCCTAAAAACAAGGTTTTGTTTTATACGTTCAGATTCTTTATTGAAGCACACTTCAATAGTGGTTTTGTAACGCTTTAATATAGTAATATCTTCCATTAAATAGCAGTGCTCTTCAACCCAAGCTTTCTTACTTTTTCTATTATCAGCAGCACTACCAAAGCCTAAAGTCGATATACTTTCGTCACTGGAGTATGTTTTCTTCTTTTTCGAAATATAATGTTTGGAATCACCAGTCGATGGATGATGTTTCATAGATTCCGTTTTGAAAACTCGCAATAAAACTTTCTCGTCGGGGAGAAGATTACAATTCACGTCGACTTCTTTCGTTTTGTTCCCATTGAGTAGCTTCATCATGTTCTCGTTATGAATATCTTCAGAATCGTCAGAATGACTTTCGTCGTCAAGAACTTCATCTTGTAACGAGAAACTTGAAAGAATACAGGGCTTCATAACTTCGATACTGAAGCGCCGTTCCTTTGCACGATTCCGAATCAGTTGAAAGCTTGGGACCTTGAATAGTTTTCGATGTGATGCGATTTTGATGTCCTATAATCATAAACAAAAGTTCAGTTAGATTATCCAATATAATAGAGATTATGTGAGATCTCCAAAGCTCATTTTACTTACCCAAATTTTAGCAGACTTGAGACTCATTAGTTCATCATTATCCTCTGGTGAAACATTAGTTGGAGCACCGCTCACCATCACCCCACTTCGTATAATAAAACTCATTGTAACGATATATGATTAAATGCAAAATATGAATGCGATCTATGAATGCACGCTTTCTCAATCTTTGTTCTTCAAAATGATTACTCTGCAAGGCTTGAAACTTTTTTAGCTTGAAGGTAGCTGTGTACGATGGTTTTTCAATCTTTCATATTTCAACAAAAGATCAAGTTTTTTGCTTGCACACGTGTTGCATTTACTTAGAGAGAGCCATTTTCTTTGATGTATATCTTATAATTTTTTTAGAAAAATCTCTATTTTAGTCATGTGTACTTAGAACATGTATTTTTATAGCTTTTAAAAAAATAGCCTGACCAAAACACTTGAGATTAAAATAGTCAAGCTTACATGTGAGACTTCAGTCTAAAGAAGGATATTGTCAATTAGCATGATGATGTCAAATTTGCTTCTGTTCGTAACAAAACGGAGTGCGATCAAAATTCTGGAACTTTACTACATTATGGACGTACGATTATACTACAAAGTCCCTTTAATCACAGCAGCCCTACATAGAAGAACGAAAATGAGACAATTTTTGCAAATATCATGCACTCTTATGTTTCTTTCTTAGACTTCTGCTGTTGTATGACGTAATAACAATTCATTAAAGCTTCAAAATTTTATGAACGGAACATACTGGTCGATCGTAGACGAGACGTAGAGACTTGACATCTGGAAGCATTTCCTTAGTTAAGCTCCTCATGCGTTGAGTCTTCTATGTAATGTAACATAGTTATGATACATCGAACGCCGATTATGCGCGTAAGTAGACAAGAGGCCACAATGTACGAAGTACGGACAGAAGCAGTAAGAGCACAGAGAATACAAAACCAAACTGCTTCATCTCACTTTCCTTTGAATTTGCAGATTTAAACAGTTCAATGATTCAATCTATCAAATTGTTTTTAAAAATTTTTACTGTTTATATCGACAAATTTTCTTCTTGTGTTACCTCCTTTTCCCCTCTCAACGGTTTCAACACAATACTTTTCCATTATACCGGGGCGATATGTTTTGCACATCATCGTTTTCCCCTTAGGTTTTTTCAAAATACATAATATACCTGGCCTAATAACCATGGTTTCTTTTAAATCAACATTAAACGACCGGTTTTCATACCGTTTTTATCGTCGCTATTCCCTTTCTACTATCCTTATGATTAGTATCTCCTTCACCCTCATATGTTACTATTATACACATTTGACATACATTAAACGATTTGCTTATCAGCGTTATCCATAACCTTAACTACCTTTATTTTAAAAATGAGCCTTTTTTAAAACTCGAGCCCTTTTAATTTTTCACATCATTCAAACTCAAACGAACTCTTCCAAACCGTCGCAAGTTCATTACCAGACATAACAACGTTACTACCCTCTCTTGTATACAAGGTATCCTACTTTACCTCGCGACAGTCCATATACCAAACGAATTTTCTTTCCTTTTCGTTTCTTTTGATCGTTTTTCTCCTGTTCTGGAAATTCAAACATTGCCATATAGGCAATATAACCACTCAACTCCACTAACTATAACAGTTTTTTTCCGCATGAACAAACCCCAACGGCAATTATCACTTCATATTTTTTCAATCAGGCTCCTCTCTTTTTCAAATTCGAACATAACGTCCATTATTCAAACCATTCCCTCGACTGCTTCACCAGGATGTCGGGCAGTTTCAGATCTTTTTCATGGCTTTTTCTTGCATTTAGAATTCTCGTCTTTCGTTTTCCTGTTCTTTCCCGAGCAAGAATTCTTCCCCCATGCTCTCTCCTCCACTCTCACGTCCAAGGGTACCTCTATAGGTACGGACTGTTATTGTTGGACCTTATGCATGTAATCTTTCCTTCTTTTCGGAATTCTCATCCAAAAAAAGCAACGCATCACCACAACCCTTTCCCATAACAGTTTTGCTCTTTCACGAGCCTTCTTCATAATCGCATACCAGCACACAAAAATTTATTTCTCTAATTATACGCTCATCTAGTCAAAAAATGTAAATTCTGCATCGACGCGATCACACATATTTAAGCGTCCGCACACAGATCTATTTTAATACCTCACCTATATATCTCAGCTTTCTTACACATTATACATCCCCTTCTTCGGGACTTCTGGCCTAGTTATTTTCACTCCTTTCCTCTTTGGCCTTAAATAAAATTTACACATACGTAAACCTACGATTATTCTTTTTTTCAAACTTCCCTTCACTTTTTCGCAAATTACACCTTTTTAAATTTTGGTTTTTTTATTCGAACTGACGCCTTTCCTACACTAACACCACCACAACCATACTCTGTTCAAGCAAAAATCAAACGGTTTTTTCAAACATCTATTCCCTCCTTTTATCCTTCATTTCTTGCTCACAATTTTCATAATTGCTTGAGCTTTACCGTTTTTATCAATTTCCCTTTAATTTTTCGCCGCCCCCCGCCGCCTTCTTCCCTCACTATACCACGATGAGAATCCTACCAGCTTCATTGCACCACGTTGCCGCCGGAACTTTTGCTTCCGACCCAGACACGCATGTCTTCGATCAACCATCCGCCCATCCTATCATCAAGATGCTGGACGGCGACGAAGACATCCGAAAAACCCAACTCCTTTTCTCTACCCTCGTAGACGGAGTCATCCTGGTCTCCAACTTCAAGGTCTTTGTCCTTCATCTCAAACGTATCGCCTACGATACAACTGTAGACCCGAACGAACAAGACCCCTTGCTCATCGGTTTTATTGGGCAACACTGCGCCTCAGCCACCCCGGTCTCCATTGATCTGGCCGCTGCGTTAGCGGACTTTCTCCTCTGCCACTCTCCACAAGATGCAGAGGCCCCCTACTTCCAGACAGGAACGGCTTTCGATTACGCTTTCTTCACGGACCACAGTGCACCCCACGAGAAAGCCATCGCCCGCCCCATCACTGGACCTGTCCACTGTTACAGAGTCCCCCTTGTTCTTCCAAAACTTGCCGGGGTAAACATTGTCGAGGGCGCCCTCAACAACTCCTCAGTCATTGATTCCTTAGAATCCTACCACCCCGCCGCAAAACTCTGGGGTCTGTACCACAAATTCGCCTTTCAAAACAAAAATAGGCTCCCTACTCTCAACTCTCTCCTTGACCTTGAACCCTCACTAGTCCCCCCAAACTACACGAACATTAAGTTGAGGGACACCCCCAAACTCTCTTTTCAGGTCCTACAGGAAGATGCCTCTCCCAGATCCCCTTTCTCGGCCCTTTCAGTCGCCATACAAGCCAAAATAGCTTTTAATATTTCCGAGTTCAAAAGGCTCAACCCTGAGCTTACCACACCTGCTCACCAAACGCATAATCTCCAAACCCCTTCCCTTCTTTCGCCTTCCACGTCCCAAACACCCATCGAGCCCTTCGCTCTCAATGGTGTATCTATCGACGGCAAATTCCGCCGCCCTTTGTCAACATGGAGGCTTTTTCTCGCGCATATCGCGCCGGACAATACCATTGCCCTCCCCCTCTTCACAGAGACTTTCTTGGAAGGGTACTCTCAATCTACAGCATCAGAAAATGCCAGATTTTTTACTTCAGCTTTGCTTGAGCATAACCAAGAGCGTAGTTCCAACACACGAGACTACCTTAAAAAGCTCATCTCGGGCTTGTGTTGGAACAACACTACCACAGCTCTTTTCTGTAACGCCGTCCTTTTCGATGCACATCTTGATGAACTTACCTCTGTTCTCCGTCGATCCATCTCTTTTCTCACCTTCCTCCCTACTCCTCACGAAACATCAAATCCAGCCCTTCAAGAGTTCATGGAATTAAGCAACCTTGAACAACTGGAATCGATTGTGGGAGAAAGTAACGAGAAAAAAAGGAAAATCAATCTTGATACTTTCCAAGGGGGGCTCCAGCAAACCACGACTCACGTGCTTACTGGGATAGCCAACATTGAATCTTCTTTCTCCTTTATGATCAATTATAAAAATCTCCCGCTCAATGAGCACCCTCTCATCGTGCAATGGCTTCTCAACATTGCCGACCTTTATTCTTCCCCAGATTTTGTAAAATTTTACGAAAAAAATAAGATCTCTTCACCTTGGATTCCCCACGCAATGGTCCTTCAACTACAACTTCTTCTTTCCTCTATGGCTAAGGTTGCCAAGAGTTTCAGCAACCTCAACTCGGTCAAAAAGAATGAACCCATTTCTCCATCGGCATATAAGGCACCAATTAAAGCATACAGAGATATCATCGACGATATTCAAAAAGTATGCCATGGTTCGCCTACTGGTACCATATTTGCCTCAGCCCCACCCTCATTTACTAAACTAGTCAAGCGTCCCAAGCCTGACACCAATCAGTCCTCTCAGCATCCGTCAGGCAACAATCGCTCACAACATAATGGCCCCGACCGTGCTGACCTTCGTAGTAAGCTTAAAAAAAGAGGTTGGGTTATTTCCACTGGCCGATATCAATGGCCCTCTTCTCTACAATGCAAAACGATTTGCAATAAATTTGCACAATTGAACTCAGCATGTTTAGCTGGGTCTTCATGTCCATACGAACACAAATCTTTCCCACAAGATTTTTCGGACCAGGATAGGAAAACTATTTTCAGTTTTGTTAAAGACCATCCAACTTTGTCTTTTGCACCAAATGTTACATGGTGCCCACCAGCGACCTCTTCGTCTTCGGCCCCAAATGGTCCTAGCCTCAAACGTAGCACATCTTTTTCCAATAAAGTTGCTAGTTTCCCACAAGCACCTTCAACCCCCAACAAACAATCAATCACAACTAAATGATTTTTCAGCACTGTGCACGATGAAACAGAGCATCTTGCATCAGTGTCTTCACCATCTAAAGACTTCTATGACAATATATTAGCCCTAAATTCACCTATTAATAAAAAACCAATTATTTCTACTAATATTATTTTCAAAAAGAAAAATGATTATATTAATAAATCAACCGAAACCATTGCTCATGAAAACAAAGACTTCATTAAACAATGCCGTTCAATTTTCTTAAAGCCTAGCACCTTCAACTCTATTCTAAACAATCCAACCCTTATTTCACGCACACCTAACTCGCACGACATAGTAGCTCCACCAGAACGAAACACTGTAATGACACCAGCTCAAAAAGAGCCGGTTGAAAAATGTAGTTTCCCTGACGACTCTATTCCTTGTGTGCACCCTTTCCACCCCTCGAATGTCACTGACATTCTCCGATCCCAAACTAAACAAGTTTTTCATATAAAACGAAAACTTGCATCATCACCCAAAAATAACCCACTCATTGTTCTCCCCAAACAATCCCAAATATCGCTTAAAAAACGAAAATTGGATATGGATAACAATATTTCAATACATAAAAAAATTGAGTCAAATATAAAATTTAGATTCAACAAATATTATGGTAAGTACCCTTCTGCAAGTACACTCACCTCAGGCACATTCGGAAGACCATCAAAAAACCATTCTTTTACTACTGAGGTGGTTTTTGATCACATCATTATCTTCCTTTTAAAATCGACTCTGCTTGATAGCCATACCCTCCAGACACTGCTGCAAGTGCACCCCCTTTATTCCCATCTCTACATATCTATATCAAGGTTAAAAACACTTGATTTTCGTCCACTCTCATGTCCCAACATAGACTATGCATCACAGAAAACTATCCCATTCATTAAAAGAA
>Ga0209092_10001644_pt1 | contig 21444 bp, 18 predicted proteins | sample FraStrMetagenome_FD_187446 | JGI IMG/M metagenome (GOLD analysis project Ga0209092, IMG submission 187446) | Marine eukaryotic phytoplankton communities from Arctic Ocean - Fram Strait ARC3M Metagenome (SPAdes) (version 2) | ecosystem: Environmental > Aquatic > Marine > Oceanic | place: Fram... | reverse complement strand
GAACATGGAACTTTCAGAGGATCATTGCGAAAAACGAGAATACGTGTAAAAAATATTTTTGAAATAGATTTTTTGTACGTATGTTGTCTCTATTTATTTTGTGTCTACATTTGATTGAAGCTGTAGCTTGCGATTCGATTTTTCTGAATGGAGAAAAAATATATGAGGGCTACAATGATTTGATGTATGTTGAATTATATTGAAACGTAGTATTAAAATTTACAAAAAGACAATAGGTAGTACAATCTTTTGTTGGAATTTGAAACCACTGACGTACCACTGCCCTATTCTCATTCACCCTTAAATAAATGGCACTACAGTTTTGTTCTTATTGGAGTAAAAGAAAGATTCCTACGTAAATACACATACTCAAATTGATTACATATAGAGAATCTAAGAGAGAACATCGTAAGTACATAAGTCCATAAGTATGGTTTCGTATACAAGTAAAATTAAATAAAAAACATGAAGCAACAACACACATATTATTTAAAACAAACACCTCACATAGGCAATTTTCTTCATCATCTTTTTAATTGCGTTGATACAAATTCGAAAAGTTTTTCAAAATTGAAAACCATGCCACCCAATCCTGATTCAAAAGAAAATCCAGAGGAAGTTGACGCGGGAGTTGAAGTAGAGGAGATTGAACCTATTCACCCTCCGAGTTTTTTTACCGATGACAAGGGAAACCTGAAATTCGTCAATCTCATAGTAAAATTCCCCATTATCATCTTTTGCGTCATTCTTTTTATTACGATTGGTCTATCGCGTGTCTTGACCCAGACAGTATTCAAGAGGGGAAACCCATTCTCAGACGGTACTTCACCATCTTACGACATTAATGACGTGCGTTCTGTTGCTGTGGACTCTTTTAACTTGGTTTTGAAAGATGTGGAAGACACGCGAAAGAAAGCTGCCAGTAGACGACGTCTTGAAGAAGTGTCAAATGGTAACTTGCGATTTCAAGAGGAACTCAAAGACATCACATACTGGGCTTATGAAAGTGAAACTCCTGAGGGAGTCTTTGGTTCAGAAGAATCTATTGCCGCTATGCATGAATCACTTACATTATTCACTTCTTCTGATGACTACGAAAAATACTGTTTCAAAGAGTACGAAGGAGATTCTACGGAGGGTAAATGTCGGCCTACATTTTCCGCTCTCAGTATGTATTATGCATCAGAATGGGACGAAGTGCTGATTCAGGATATTATCGATCAATTAAAAGTGCCTGAAAATATTAGGCGATACAATTTCCTCGGAGTATGTATTGAATTTGGTTTGTTCTGCAACTTTATCCCCCGTAGATATGACACTGACGAGGATAGGGCATGGGCTATCGCTTTCAATGCAAATATTACAAAAGTTATCTCAAAGTGGGATGGAAAGGGTGAATTGATAAATGACATTCATAAAGGTACCGAGTTTGCAGCATATTTGAAGGAACTAAATACTAAAACTGGACTCATACAGTTCGGTTATGATGAAAACTTTTCCGTTGATAACCAGAAGTCTATGTTTTCTCGCTCATTTCTGAGCTGGGGAGAACCTCTTGACCGATCACAGATTACCATTACTCCCGATGATCCAGAAATAAAACCAGAAGATATGGACGATGGTGAGGTAATAAGTGATTGGATTTCTGATAGCTTCCTCTCGGACATGGACAAATTGGCTGATCCAGAATATAGTCCTGACATTAATTCATACTATTTTATGCCTAGTCTGATCTTGGATGTACTCCTCAAAATCGTCATTAAGGATGCTACCTTGGCTCTTTTCAGTTTTGGATTCGTATTCTTTTACATCCGCGTCATGGTTGGATCATGGTTCTTATCATTTGTTGGAATGGCACAGATCTTCCTTTCTATTCCAGTTTCCTGGTTTATATTCGATCAAATTCTGCAAATCAGATATTTTTCTTTTTTGAATGTATTATGTCTTTTTATTGTGGCAGCAATTGGTGCAGACGGTAAGTTTTCTTACGCATCTAATTATTCCTTTTCAATGTAATGATTTCTTTTACTTATCAATCGAAACAATCATGCGTTTTAGATATTTTTATTTTTATGGATGCATACAGGCAGAGTGCAATTCAGAATGGAAAAGTCCTGGAATCACTCGAATCTCGTATGAGCTGGGTTTACCGTCGTACTGGTAGTGCTATGGCAATCACTTCTGGTGAGTTACCCTTTGGCGATAAATTGTGATAACTTCTCGACTATTTTTTTTCTAATATTTTCTTATCTTCTCTTGACTTAGCAACGACATGTTCCGCATTTTTATGTACATTACTCACTCGTAAGTTTTCTAGTGTGATCGTCAAACCCGAGTGCTTCAAAATAGATGCTTCCTAGTTACTCATCAATATCTGCACTTTTTATCCACCTGTTTTCTTCAGCTCTTGTGAATGTACAAGCATTTGGTATTTTTGCCGCCTTGGTGATTTTTACTGACTATGTGCTGGTTATGAGTCTATTCTGTACCGCTGTCGTCATTTATCACAATAAGTTTGAGAAAGGAGCATGCTGTTGTGCACCATCATGTTGTTACGGAGGATTCTGTGCAACTAGTGACCCATCACCTACTGAGAAAGCTCGTGAACATGTCATTTCGTTGAATGGAGAAACTCCTCAAGCCGACAAGATCAGTACTTTCTTTCGCACGAAGATTGCTGTTTTTTTGACTAAACGCATGAATCGTCTGATTCTCGGTTTACTATTTTTGACGTGGATAATTGTCGCTGGTATTGTAGGATCAAGGATTGAGCCCACCACTGAAGCAGAGGAATTCCTTGATGAGGACCATCCATTGCAAAAAACCTTTACGATTATTGGCGAAAACTTCCCTAGTACTGATCAGGACTTAGGATCTTTGATTTACTATGCATGGGGAGTCGGAGAGGTTGATCGCGAAGGAGTAAATCAATTACTAGACCCTGAATACAGTGGAGCACCAACGTTTATTGAAACTTTTGATTTCAACGAGCAGTGTCAAACTAAGATGATAAGTGCCTGTGACGACTTTAAGACGAATGATGATTACATCGATAATATCAAACAAAAAACAGGCGTAGGAGTAGTGAATTGCTTTGTGGAAGAGTTTGCAGCATATTCAGTTTACGGTAATCTCAATGATTGTCAGTCCGTCAAAAAGGGTGTATGGAGAAATGAAACTTGGCAAGTTCCTTCTGAAAGTGTTGCCGACCTAATGGAAGGTTTCCTTAAAGAGAAAAGCTGCTACAGTGATAGAAATGAAGATGTCATGTTGCATTACAGGAACGATATTGGCTGGGATGGGTCTTCTTTGAAATATGCGGCGATTTCAATGGAAAGTGCTGTTGTTGATCCATTTTCAACTTTGGCTGAGCAAACCACCAGAAATGAATATGACAAATTTATCAGTATCGGGGAAAATCTAGATGAAGAGATGAAAGATGCTTGTGGAAGCAAAGTTCTCATGACTGTAAGTGACCCAGTGTTGTCTGAATTGTGACTGCTGATTTTATCTCATTAGAAACACTTTCATTTGAAAACAGGACCGTGATTTTAATTTTGTTTTCATGAACACTCAAAGAATCTACGTCCAAACAGCTATCCAAAGCGCAGGTGTAGGATTGGCGATTGCATTCCTAGTTCTACTTATTGCCACGAGAGTACTGCACATCGCATTTTTTGCCACCTTCAACATTTTTTGCGTTCTCCTTAGTATTTTGGGATCAATTGTTATGCTTGGATGGTCTCTTGGTAGCATCGAATCTATCCTGATCTCGATCACTGCTGGTTTCGCAGTAGACTATGTTGTCCATTTAGCTCATGCCTACGAGAGAGCAAAGGGAGATACTTACACACGTATTACCACGGCTTTTGGCGAAATGGGTATCAGTGTATTGAGTGGTATGGTCACTAGCGTTGGTGCCAGTATCCCTCTGTTCTTGTGTCAACTTCAATTTTTCAAGAAATTTGGAACTTTTATTTGCTTGACGATTGCATTCAGTTGGATATTTGCTAATTTCTTTTTTGTAAGTTTACCATTGGTATCTTGTTTCTATGTTGGTATGTGGCTTGTTCTCATTTTCACTTTGTTTTTCATTTTACGTATTTATTCAGATGGGATTGCTTAGCCAAGCTAAAATTAAAATTGATGAGAATAAGAAATGCTGTTCCCTTTGAGATTGAATTGTTTACTATGTTCAGGACGATAAACTGCAGCTCTTTCATGTTATAAATTTCTTGTTTTAATCAGCCATTACTAGAAAAGGTTTTATAAAGATAAAATGAATTTTCGTATTCTCTGATACATAGACAACTGTATTGCAGCGAGGTCCTTTCCAAGCTCTCAAAAATATAGCATTCATATATGAATATTCTCATCACTAATGATATTTTCAAAAGATGCTGCACCTAAGTGTACAAAAGATATGCATGACAATTTCAAAAAATAAATGGATGCAATCCACAATAGGTTTGCGAATTGTGCTTTATGTTAAATTTTAAAAATGTCTCTCGAATCGTAATCAAATATGATACAGTAAAATAAAAAAGACATGTTCTTAAACCAAGCCCTTTAATGTCCTCCTCATTAGAATTAATCAGTATGGCACAAGGCATGGTAACAGTGACTCCATGCTGAAACAGTCGGTGTTTTCAATTGTTGAAGGAAAACCAGAAATTTCTTGCTTACTTCGACTGTAAACATATTTCCATGAAGCTACAATAAAGAGAGAACGTAGAATTCATGTTAAAGTCTTCTTCTTGTAACAAATATGATGATCCTAATGACTGAAAAACATCGCTCTAACATCCTTTCACCTTCTCAAATAAAAACTTGACCTTCCTAGGTACCTCAGCTTGGGCTAACTCCAACACAACAAAATCTTTGATTGACCGATGAAAATAAATTAAAGACTATTGTTTGAAGTCTTCCAATAGTAATTGTGTGATAGTTATTATTAATTAATCAAAAAGAAAAACTCCTCATACTTTTGGAAACCCTGTCTTTTCTATATAGATCCCGCCACGATTCCTAAGCACAATTGAATTTATGGTCACTTATCTCATACACTTCAAAAAGTGAAACTAAAATTTCTTAGTATCACGCACTTGATGATTGTTATCCTCTTCTTGAATCCAATGCTCTTTAACTCCATAACCAAGCCACAAACAATACTACAACCTTTGTTGACCATTTTTGAAAAATAAGAAAAGCAGCGATGAAAAATATATCATTGAAATTGCATCTGAATATCGTCATGATGACTGTCGGTACTTATGGTTATGTACTACTGTTTTTGATGATTGCTGAAGAATTGCAGCGCGATGGACATCTCATCCGTTTAGCAACACCTTCTGATTATGAAAAATTAATTACCGACCGAAGCGTAAAATTTTACAACTTAGGTGGAGGTCCGAAAAAGTTGTCGGCTTATATAATACAATGTCGGGGACAACTGATTCCAAATTTGAATTGGAAAAAATTGGTTCATGAAGTTTTCAAACAAATGGCCATGATACTCAAAATGTTATCCAATTAATGGGAAGCTGCAACTGCACCATACTCGGTAGGGAAAACCTTTTCATGTTATAGGGAATATAATTGACCCAAGACCAATCCAACCCCCGGATCCGATTAATGCCGAATTGGTTCGATTTTTGGAAAAAAAGCGGACTAAATCTCAAACCAAGTTTTCTTGTGGGTTTGGAAGTATGGCAATGGGTCAGACAAAATCAGCAATAATAACGAAGTACTTCAAAGAAGCAGCAAAAATTTCCACGTGAAAGAAGATGAAAACACATGTTTGATCCAGTCATGTCCACACAATTGGTTGTTTCAACGATTAGATGGTGTGATTCGTCATGGTGGAGCTGGAACAACAGTGACTGGCCTATATGCGGGCAAACCTACTGCAGTTGTCCCGTTTTTTTGGGATCAGGATTTATGGGGTCATGCAATTGCCGAAAAATCAATTTCATTTGACCTTTTATTAGTGAGGAATATTGAAGAAAGTATTGAGATGCTCTTAAGGGAATCTGGAAGACAGAAGGCTGCACGATTTCAAACTATGATTTACCAGGACAATGGTATAATAAAAATAATTAATGTATTTTGTGAGAATTTACGTATCTCAGAAATGTGACATTATTTCCAAAACTGATAACCTTCTTTCTCATTCTTTTAGTCCAAAACCTACTCAGCTGGTAAAACAAGCTTTGATACGGATATTTCTGAACCTACATTGCTATATTGATCATGTTATTATATTAGTTGAGCTCATTCAACTTTAACAGCATTTCAATCTCTTTGAGCATTACGCTATCTTGAGACCAGTTGCTCTATCCGAGAATAAACAAGGGGAAGAAAAGAAGTATTTCATGGAAACGATGAAAACAAATTTGGTATAAATATGGCTTCGTATGGTCAATGCCAGTTTTTCCTAAAAGTCCAAACAGAAACTTCTTGAAGCTGTTGAAGCATCCTCTACCCATGGATAGTTGATGCTTGATTAATGAGTTTTTTTTGTGTGAAATGTGTCATTTAACAAACACAATTGGAAAATATAGCAGCATTACCCATAAGTCAAAATCTCTGTTCAAATTATTGATTCTGCCATCATCCTTACACGAGAAAAAGTGAGTAAATATCTTTTCTTAACCTCACCGCCGGCAAATCATATTTGGTTCCATTTTCTTCCTTTTTGTAGTATAAGTGACACGTCACTTACATAATGTTTTTTTAACGAGATGCGGCACGTTATACAAATTGAAAAACACTTCTAAACATCACAACTGGGCTTTAGCACAAGCAACGCATCAATAATCATGTCTGAACCTCGAGCTATTATAACTCAATTTGGAGAGAAACTTCTCAAGCCTTCAACATTCGGAGAAACTACACCTCTTGAAGCTCTGGAGGGTAAAGATGTTGTAAGTGAAGATGAAGTTGTAGATTAAATGAACTAAGTACATTATTCTCAGATTTTGAAGACCTTTCGAGCTTTACTGTCGATGCATGTTCCTTCGATATAACATCTCAAATCTCACATCTTTGCGTGAAATAGGTGATGGTTTACTTCAGTGCACACTGGTGTCCTCCCTGCCGTAGATTTACACCCAAATTGATTGAGCTTTACAAAAATCTAAAAAGTTCAGGACAAAACATGGAGCTAATCTTTTGCTCCTTCGACAAGAAAGATGCCGAATACAAGGAATACGTCTCCAATATGCCATGGTTGTGTGTACCATTTGATTCACCAACATCACAGCTTCTAGGTAGAAAGTATAAGGCCAGTGGGATTCCACATTTGGTGGTAGTTGATTTGAAAACTGGAAAGTTAATCACTTCTGAAGGTACATCTTGTGTTATGGAAGACGAGGAAGGAAAAGAATTTCCATGGAGGCCCAAAACCTTTAAGGAAATTTGGCCTGATAAAATCCTTATGGAAAAAGGCAAGGATGGAGCTGAAGATACTTTTATGAATTCATCAGAATTGAAAGACAAAAATCTCATGTTGTATTTTAGTGCATCGTAAGTAGTACAATACTTTATGTGTTTGTTTCCTCGTTGATGGAAGGCAATTGTCATAGGCTTGATGTTGTACCGCTTTTTCTATTTTCTTTTCTTTTTCTAATGAGATCTATGTATGTATATTTAAAAACAGTTGGTGCCCACCATGTCGTCAATTTACTCCCAAACTATCTGATGCATACGACACACTAAAAAAGAAGTATGATGATTTTGAATTAGTATTTGTTAGTTCCGATAGAGAGGAAGAGACTTTTGATGATTATTTCTCGAAAAAGATGAGTTTCCTTGCTCTTCCATACCAACACAGAGATGTTAAAGCTTACCTCAGTTCCAGATTTCAAATTCAAGGAATTCCCTCCTTGCTCATTTTGGGACCAGAGGAAACAAACGGAGACCGTCCTCTCATCAATGGCTTTGTTCGCCCCTTTATTGAAAGAAGGCAATACGATGAATACCCTTTTCCGATGAAAAAATATGGAGATATTGGTTCCGAAACATGCAATCTAAATGAAGAAAAAGCTTTGATTATCTTTGGTGAGAATTGTGATGATGGAGAACAAATTGATATCAAAGATGTAATGAAGGAAGTTGCTCAGAAATTGAAGGAGGAGAAAAAAGATGAAGGCTTTTATTTCCTTTGGGCTTTAGAGTCCTCACATACTACAAACCAAATCCGTAAACTTACAATGTTACCAACTGTAGAAAAATCTGAAGATCCGGCCATGATTATTCTTGATATTCCCGATGAAGGTGGGTATTACTTCTCTACAGAGACTGATATTACAACTGAAAATGTCTTGAAGTTCATCGAAAGTCCCGGAGATCGTCTTCAATTGAGTTGATTTATTGAAAGAAAAGAACTATTTTTGGAAATGGTGTCATTTCAATTCATGTTTGAAGTACACAAATTTTTTGTATATGTTTAATTTATAATAACTGAATACTTCAGTAATCAGATTATATACCTTGCATAGATTATATCCTATGGCTGATAATTATTTTCAGGTGCGAACTTGCACCACCAATGCACCGCTCCCATTGAGATTCTGTCCTATACGAATTCGTTCACCTAAATATACACCATCAAACAATCCCACGCCCTCAATTGGTAGTTTCACACATACATCACCTGCGCACAAATCACCCCCAGTAATCTTTGCACGAAATCTTTTGGGTGTTGAATTAATATCAATATCTTCTTCTTTCAAACCACCTTTCACTTCGACTCTCACATTTGGTCCTAGTAGTTCTCCAATATTCGTCACAGAGTCTAATGTAAACTTTTGATAACTTTCATTAAATGGAAGTTCTGGAAATGGTATTCGCCGGTCTAATCCACCACCATTCTCACCTGAGCGAATATAGGCTACTCGCCAGGTGCCTTGTAAAAGGTTACGATCCCATATCATGCCTTTTGCAGAAGATGTGATAGAATCGATGAGTGTTTCAATTTCTCGAGTTTCATTCGGGTTATAACTACTTGGACGTCTGGTATTGATTTTTTTCCAGAGCAATTCTTCTTGCTCCTTTAAATCAGAGGAAGTTTCAGCAGCGTTAATTGGAAATGGAGCTCCTGCTGTCAATATTCCAGTGCCTAGGAGGGCATATGACGAGATGTTTAAACACCAACCTCGTCTTTCACAAGGTTTAGATGTTGCGAAATCAAAAGAAATAGCCTGTTCTAATATTGACTTTATGGAGCGCTGATGTTGTCCAGGAACTAAAGCATGTGTGATTTTTTGAAAGAAGCAGGCAATCAACAAAAAAGCTAATCTCGTCTCCATCGTGCCATAAACTTCAAATTATTTATTGATTAGCAGAGAAGATTTGAAAATTACTTTAATTTACAATTTTCTTGATTTTCAGATCTTTTTTCTAATATTTTTTCTGTTATTCCTACATTAATTAGGTGAGAATAGAACAACGTATACTGTCACTTACAAGATATGAGATTGATTCATCTTAAATAAAAGATAACTCACACATGAATCCATATGCATGATTAAATAGTTTGAAAAGTCCAATATTTATATTCCTATAGATTTATTTAGAGTAAAAAAATCTCTTCTTTTCTAATTATTCTTCACTCTCCACCTCAATTCTTTTGAGGAAAAGGTACATAGTGTGCAAAAGTAGACATCGAAGTTAATTTCCTTATCATGGAGCTGAAGTACTTTGGCTTCCGATCCTTAAAAGGGAGAGATTCCTCCTTTGTCGCGGATTGTAGCCCAGCTTGCCTCGATCTTCTTGTGTATCTTGTAGCACACGAACGGGAATTTACATATTCCTCCATAGTTGTAAACACAGATATTCGACCAAAATCTCCACCTAACGATGGCCTTCTACCTTACATGGGTATAGATAAAGAATATGTTTCAGAAACCAAACATATTATCCAAAAGATAGGAAATCCTTTAGATGTTAGTCTCGATAAGTCTCAACAAAATACGACCTACTTGATTCGGAATCTAATTGAAACGTCTTGTTGCTGGACTGTAGGTTTTGACTGGAGATGGGGGGATGAAAAAACATGCAAAAAAATCACGGCCCCATTTTATTTAGATGGATTAGAAGTTTCTGAATTTTTACAATCAAAGGCTATGATGGATGCACGTGATGATCAGATCAAAAGACTTGAGATGTCAGGAGTTGGACTTCAAATGGATATGGTAACTGAAAGGATTAAAAGAGGAAATTTAGACCTTCTTTCCATTGAAAACAAAATTGCCAACAGAGGTGGCTTTTTCTTCGATGGCGAAACGCCTACAAGCATAGATTGTGCACTTTATGGGATGACAGCAAACGCTCTATTCACAGCAAAAAACTATCCTGTCAAGTCTCGTGATGATCCTGTAAAACAACTTCTTGATGGAAAATATCCCAAGATTCTTGAGCATTATGAATTTATGGAAAAGATGTACGGAAGAACCTTGGAAGAAAAGGTTTATGACCCTTATCAAATCCATTCTACCGTTCAGATCATACCCACAAAAGAAAAACAGAAAGGTCCCAGCCATGTACCTGGATTCTTTACTGACAAACATGGGAATTTAAAGTTGGTCAATATTATTGTTAGATTCCCAATCACAGTTTTTTGTTTGATTCTTGCTGTCGTCATAGTTTTGTCATTCCTGTTGTTCCAACTTGTTTTAAAGGGAGGAAATCCTTTCGCAGACCCTTCGGCACCATCCTATGATATTAAAGATGAACGTTCAACAGCTCTAGATTCATTTCGTTTGATTTCTGAGGAGGTAATGAAAACACGTGAACTAGCAGCAATATCGAATCGAAGATTAGAAGATGGTTCTGGCCCTGCTGTACCTTTCCAGAGTGCCTACGAAGATGTAACATATTGGGCTTATGAAAGTGAAACTCCTGATGGAGTCTTCGGAACAAGAGAATCGATAGAAGCTATGCGTGAAACTCTCGTATTATTTACAGAGAATGAAGATTATGAAAAGTTTTGTTACAAAAGATTCGAAGGTCAATGTATACCACCATCATCAGTAATAAATATGTATTACGCTTCAGAATGGGATTCTGAAACAGTTCAATCAATTATTGACCAACTCAAAGATCCCGCTAACGTTCTTCGTTACAATTCTCTGGGAGTTTGCGTTGAATTTGCTATCTTCTGTGATCAAATTCCAGCTAGATATAACAACTTTGATGATGCTACTTGGGCTATTGAATTCAATAGAAACATGACACGAGTCATTTCCAAATGGGATGGGACAGGTGAACTCGTTGAAGATCATCAACAAGCAACCGAACTCGCAGCACACCTTAAACAGCTGTTTACAAAACGTGGATTGATTGACTTTGGTTTTGATGAAAAATTTTCAGTTGATAATCAAGTTTCACAATATTCAAGAATGTTCATTCTTTGGGGTAGCCCTCTCGACCGTTCTATTCTAGAGGATGTTGGAGTTGATTTTACTAAAGAAAACGGGGATGTAAAAACGGACCGAATTTTCTTTAAAGAATGGATTGCGAAGACTTTTCTTGATGACATGGATGAATTTGCCGATGAAGATTACAGCCTACTTTTGAATTCCTACTATTTCATGGAGACTATTATTGGAGATGTTTTATTGAAGGTAGTCATAAGGGATTCTCTCCTTGCTTTATTCAGTTTCACGTTTGTGTTTTTGTACATACGTGTGATGGTTGGGTCGTGGTTTCTTGCGGTAGTTGGATTGACTCAAATATTTTTTTCTATTCCTCTTTCTTGGTTCTTTTATTCTCAAGTACTCAGAATTGAATACTTCTCGCTCTTGAATGCTCTAACATTGTTTATTGTCGCAGCAATCGGTGCAGATGGTGAGTCCAACGTTTGATTTCTGCATGATGATCTCGTAACTTCAAAGATTTCCTAATTAGTTTTTGTCTTCATGAAAGACGTCTTTATTTTTATGGATGCATACAAGCAAAGTATTTTACAAGGTCCGCAAGTGTTAAGTTCATTTGAAAGTCGAATGAGTTGGGTATATCGACGCACAGGTAGTGCTATGGCTATAACTTCAGGTAAGGTCTCTTTGTTTGGGAATATACCATTGGAGATGTGGACTATGCAGCTAATACTTGATAATTCTAATCTATGTTTCGCAGCTACAACATGTTCAGCCTTCTTGTGCACATTGCTGACACGTAAGTATATCAAAGTGCATCTTTTCATACTCATGGAATAGACTTTTCTCCAGTATAATTGACTTTCATTTCATTTGTCAAAACTTTCATATGCAGCACTTGTCGCTGTTCAGGCATTTGGCATTTTTGCTGCTTTAGTCATATTTATTGACTATGTGCTGGTTATGAGTCTATACTGCACCGCTGTAGTCATTTATCACAATAAGTTTGAGAAAGGAGCATGCTGTTGTGCACCATCATGTTGTTACGGAGGATTCTGTGCAACTAGTGACCCTACATCAACGGAAAAAGCATTTCAACAAGCAAAAGCTATGCATTGGGAGACTCCCGAAGGAGATAAAATTAGCAGTTTTTTTCGTACGAAAGTTACAGTTTTTCTCATGAGTCCTTTGAACCGTATTTTATTGCTTTTGATGTTTGTGGGGTGGGTTGCTACCGCAGCATATTTTGGAGTTGGGATCGAACCGATCAAGGAAACAGAAGAATTTTTGAATGAAAACCACCCACTCCAAAAATCATTTACGATATTGGGAGAGAGATTTCCAAATACTGAGAATGATCAGGGCTCAGCAATTTACTTTGCTTGGGGAGTTGGTGACGTGGATCGCGACGGCGTCAATCAATTATTAGATACGGAATACCTTGGTACTCCAACATTTATCGATACTTTTGATCTTAACGAGCAGTGTCAAGCTTTGATGGTAGAGGCATGCGCAGATTTTCAAACAAATCATAAATCTCATATTAAACAAGAAGATGGGATTGGATCAGTGAAATGCTTTATTGAGGAGTTTGCTGCATATTCTGTTTACGGCAGCCTTGATGATTGTGATGCTGTAATTCGTGGTGCGTGGAAGAATGAAAACTGGCAAGTTCCATCCGAAGAAGTAGCAAACCTTATGGAAGGTTTTCTGAAAGAGAAAACCTGCTATAGTCAAACACAGGAAGACGTGCTAACGTTTTATGAGAAAGAAATCGGTTGGGATGGTGTATCTTTGAAATATGCATCCATTTCAGTTGAAAGCGATGTTGTCGATCCATTCACTACAAATCCTGAGCAGGTTCTAAGAGTAGAATATGATGCATTTTCAGAGATTCGTGACAACCTTGATCGTGCCACGATGGAAGCTTGTGGCAGTAGGGTCCTGATGACGGTAAGTCGCAATAACATCATGAAAAAACACTTTTTAATGAACATCTTCTCATAGATTTCTTTTTTGCAGGATTTGGATAACCACTTTGTGTTTATGAACACTCAACGACTCTACGTGAGGTCAGCTTTTCAAAGTGCTGGTGTGGGTTTAGCAATTGCGTTCTTAGTTTTACTACTTGCCACTAGGGTGTTCCACATCGCTTTATTTGCAACTATCAATATCCTTTGTGTCCTTTTCAGTGTTTTAGGCTCAACCGTGTTGCTCGGATGGGATCTCGGAAGCATTGAATCTATATTGATTGCAATCACTGCTGGTTTCTCTGTTGATTATGTTGTTCACTTAGCTCATGCCTACGAGAGAGCCGAAGGGGACACATACACACGAATGAGCACGGCATTTGGCGAAATGGGCATTAGTGTGTTTAGCGGGATGGTTACGAGTGTTGGTGCCAGTGTCCCTCTGTTCTTTTGTCAGCTTCAGTTTTTTAAGAAGTTTGGAACATTTATTTGCCTGACGATAGCATTCAGTTGGATATTTGCAAATTTTTTCTTTGTAAGTTCAATTTCAGTTCACTTTTATTCGTTATCATCTCGTAAAAATAAACTTTTAACGCGCAATCTGTCGTAAACATATCTCTACATTTGCAGATGACACTTTTGGGACAAATGAGAATTCCGATTGACAACAGCAAGAAATGTTTACGTCCTTGACTTTCTTATTGAGTATGATTTTGAAAAGTTTTAATATGAACTATTATAAAGAGGAATATGTACAAAAATATTGTTTTTGGCTTTGCAATAATTATGAATATAAATTATTGTATTTGATCGAGACATTTTCGTATCTTTTTAACTTTTCAACCGTTCCAGTGTAGGAAAAATAAAACAAGATTTATACCGACCCCGATAACTTACATCCTTTCTCCGATTCTTAAAGTTGCGCTTCTTGCTCTAGAATTCATCTTAACCTCCTCCTCAGATGCTTTATATCCTTTACCTAACATTTTCCATGGTTTCCCTTTTCCAATAATATTTCCATACAAGTCCTTTTCTTCGTGTCTCACACCACGTTGTTTCTCAACCGTGCCATCTCTCATGACACGTTTTACCATACCATCTTCCATACTATGATAACTCAAAACCACTAATCGTCCACCAACTTTCGTGACAAGTGAAGATGTCATCTTTTCTAATGCCTCCTTTAATGCCATGTCTTCTTCATTTACAACTATTCGTAATGCCTGAAATACTCGAGCCAAGGTAGCTTTCCTACCCATACGTCTACCTTTTTTAGCAAATTCTGGGGTCACCTGAGCCACAGCACTTCTCAAGTCAGCTGTTGTAGAAAGAGGACGATTTTCAATGATTGCTCCGGCAATTGCTCTGGCCCGAGGCTCATCCCCATATCGTCGAAGGATTCGAATAAGATCATGTTCATTGAACTCATTGCAAATGTCAGCAGCTGTGAGTGAACCACTTCTGCTTCCACCATTGTTAGAATTCATTCTCATATCAAGTGGACCATCTTTGAGAAACGCAAATCCCCTCCGAGCATTGTCGATTTGGAAAGAGCTTACACCTAAATCTAATAATATCCCATCTACGTTCGTATTCACGCTAGTTTCTTCATCCTCATCGTCTGAAGTAGCAAATAATGGCGTATTAGGAATGAGAGGATGGTCAAGATTCGGTATTACTTTGTGGAGATTTCGAAAATTGGATTGGACAGGTATGAAGATAGGATGATTGGGTGTCGTATCAACAGAATTCGAAGAATCTGGTCCCACAAGATAATCTTTCAAACGCTCTGAGGCTGTAGTTAAAGCATCAGGATCCACATCACAACCAATTAAAATATCACCTGGTTTCATTTTTTCCAATAATGCTTTAGAATGACCTCCTCCACCAAGTGTACCGTCAACTAATATAAGAGGACTGCGGATTTCATTTAATCCCTTCGTTGAGGGAGTTGATGATTCTTCCATTTGCTTTGACTTGTACTTTTCATATTTCTTCTTTTTTTTAGATGATTGTGTAGGAGTGCTAATTTTCAACATAGCTTCTATGCATTCACGAGCCATAACTGGTGCATGATAAGTAGTAGCATACGACAAATAGTTAGTGTCTTGATTGTTATAATTGGAGTCAGAAGAATCACTTTTGTTACTTGTACTTCCGTTCGTGTGAACGTCATCAATGGCACTCTTTTTATTCATGCTTAAACTTTGCGTTTGACAGTGAAACGCACGCATACTTCTACCAAAATTAAAGGGATAAAGAGTAGTTTCTTGACGGAAAATTGGGTTGCCAATACAAGTTTGGGAAGATGTGAAACTATTATCTTCATTTCTTTTATGGCTTGCTAATGTAGATATGAAACAACATGCTGTTGGAGTTTGAACTCTAAGCCTATCTGAAGAAGCTGAAACAGGTTGAAATTGTGTAAGGGTAGGAGAACAGAAAGCCATTAGGATCATAGGTAAGGTTGTGGAAGCACCTTTGAAGTGATGACTCATTTTCTTATCTTTGTAAAGCTTCATTTTCTTATTCTCAATGAGTTTGAAATGGATATTTGAGCTATTAGAAGGTGGCAGAGAGTATCTTCGTACAGAATATAGCGCAATGGTTGAGATTCTATGATAATGGTATGTTCTAGATACTCGTTCAAACGTTGATGATGAAACTCGTTGCATCAAGCAAATATCGTCTCTTTTTTAAATGAATCTATTTTTCCTGGAATGTATACATTCACAGGTCTTCCTTATCGTAGAAATGATTTGCTTGTAGGCGAGGAAGAAAGGATCTGATATATTTCAGCTTCTGTGTGAATTTATCACAATATAGAAATGATAATCACCCACCAGCAGTGTGTGACAATTGACAAGAACAAAATGAAGATCTGTGCAAAAATATTACTATTTATTGGTTGGGTCACTTTCTTCAGTGTAAGTGTTACGTGTTTTTCCGTATGTCCAAGCTTCATTTATAGAAACTACGCAAACCTCACATTTCTGTTCTTTTAACCAAAAGTGAAATTAAAACGACTCTCAACTTTTAAATTTGTCAAAGTGAAACATTATGAAACTTAGATCAACCAACTTTGCATTCGTATTAAAATGTTATAAGAATCATTTGCTTTCTTATGTCTTGAAAAGCTTGACCATGAAAAGAATTTTAAAAGACATATTCGAAACAAAGTTTCACAATGGTATTTCTGCTGAGGTCACAAGTTCATTTATTTACTTGGTTTCAACGAATCCAAACAAAATGCTCTATTAGCAGAATAAAGTGTGTCATCTTATGTCATCAGTCTACATAATCACATGGTGTTATTCTTTCCTTTCTTGGACTCAAGCAAGTGTTCAGGAAAAAAGTTCCTTTAACATGATCAAATATATATATCACTGTTACTTCTTCTTCTTAAAAAGCATAATAAACATTGTATCGTTCATAAAGTTTACATTCCGGAATACGTACACAGAATGTGTATCTCGCGAACTAACGAGTAATAATTAGCATCAGTTCTGTAATTTTTTCAAAAAGGGTTATCTTATTTTACAATCTTCTGCAGTTAAAGGTAAGAAAGGGGTAGATGGTGTTTAAAGAGAAAGGTCCTTAACCTTTTCCCAGGTGAAGTCTGGGTCTTCACGTCCGAAGTGACCGTAGGCAGCAGTCTTACGCATAACAGGGCGCTTAAGGTTAAGATCCCTGATGATACATCCAGGACGAAGATCGAAGTTCTTTTTAACAATTTCGGTAAGGTCAGAGTCAGACTTGTCTCCGGCAACAGTTCCGTAAGAATCAACAAAGACAGAAAGTGGGTATGGTACTCCAATGGCATATGAGAGTTGTACAAGAGCTCTTCTGCAAAGTCCGGCGGCAACAAGACTCTTGGCAACCCAACGGGCAGCATAGGCAGCAGAACGGTCAACCTTTGTGGTGTCCTTTCCGGAGAAAGCTCCTCCTCCATGTGCTCCCCATCCTCCGTAGGTATCAATGATAATCTTACGTCCAGTAAGACCGGCATCTCCGTGAGGTCCTCCAATGACGAAACGACCAGAGGGGTTAAGATGGTAGATGGTCTTGTCATCAAGGTATTTCTCAGGTACAACAGGTTTGATTACGTGCTCCATAAGATCTGAGGCAATCTTTTCGTTGGTAACATCCTCACTGTGTTGAGTGGAGATAACAACAGTGTGTACCCTTTGTGGAACTGGAACTCCTCCCTCAAGTTTGTACTCGCAGGTAACTTGGGTCTTTCCATCAGGACGTACCCAGTCGCATGTTCCGTTCTTACGAACCTCGGTAAGCTTGGATCCCAAAGAGGTGGCAAGTTGGTGAGTAAGAGGCATAAGAGATTCAGTCTCGTCGGTGGCATATCCAAACATAATTCCTTGGTCACCAGCTCCAATGTCTTCAACCTTAACGGCATCTACAGATTGGGCAATATCAGGAGATTGTTCCTCAATAGCTACAATTACGTTACATGTCTTGTAGTCAAATCCTTTGGCGGGGTCATCATATCCAATATCCTTAATAGCATCACGGATGACTTGTTCGTAGTTTACGGTGGAGGCAGTGGTGATTTCTCCGAAGATCATAACCATACCGGTTTTGCAGCAAGTTTCGCAAGCTACACGACTGGTTTCGTCGCCAGCAATACAGGCATCAAGAACAGCATCGGAAACTTGATCACAGAACTTATCTGATTTATTTTATGCAATTCGAAGTAGTTAGTAAAATATGAATTATGTATAAATTAAATATGAAGTCTTCAGCTTTGACACAGCATGTGCACCATGTGTCGGGTTTTTCCTAAGGAGGTGATGGTGGGATAACTCAAAATGTACGAAGTGCTCAAAACTATAGCCTGTGTTGGGCTATGAGATCTTTGGATTCTTTTTCGCATTTTCACTTTTACAGTTTTTTAAATTCCTTCCCATAGACAACGAGTGTCTTCCTCGTGCAAAAGTGCTACTATGCTTGCCATCGTTTGGGTCCGATATGAACTTACCGGGGTGTCCCTCATTAACAGACTCGGAAGTGAAAAGAAAGGTGGACATCGTGTAACTTGCTTTCGTAAAATATGATAAAAAGTGAAATTTATAAGCATCAGAAATGAATATTCAAAGTCATATCATATATCCAACCTTAGGCTTTACATAGATTTAAATCCCGCGTACGTAGCTACATATAGAAGGCAATATACTTTTATTTAGAAAATATTCCCAATGCTTCTCGATTGATTATTTTATTACACGTATGCGTCTTTGGCGCGTAGGAGTTGTATATAGTTGTACTGGATTTTTCATCCAACGTGAAATGTGTATAGACGTTTACCGTGGAACGTTCCAAAAAGGATAACTGTAAGGTGAGAAAAGCACATGTCATTTTTAGATCTTGAAAATGTGGGGTGAACGGTCGTACTAGGAGATCCTTTCGTATCATTGTATGGTAGAAAACTTGCATATCATGTCTAGGTGCCACTCTTGACGTGGAAAGATATAAATAAATTCTCTTGTATTCAGTTTCCAATAAATATCTAACGCATTTCCGGTTCTAATTATAAATATATTTAAAAAATATTGGCGAAGATATCTGTAAAAATAACATGTGGATGGAATCTCTTACTGATCAACGAAGAAACTTATATAGTTGAAATAGAATTATCAATGAATTATATACGGTATTATGTATACAAATCCTGTTGAAGGATCCTTTTCAAATCCTACCTCAAAACTAAGTTTCCAGCCTAACGACTGCACAAGAAAACATAATGAATCCCAAACCTTTCATGCATGAACGGTGGATTTTGATTTTTTCATTTGAGGAAAACCATTCCTTTATTAATGGATGGTTTTTACCAAACGAGGAAGATGAATGTAATTTTCCTATGGAACGCGCTTTCTTTCGAACAAACTTTGTTTCTTTTCAAGAAGTTGTTTTTTATGTCACGACAAAGAAACCTCTAAAAACTCTTTCTGCGCTTTTCGTTTTGTCTTAATAATCTCACATTTTGAAAGCTTTAGTGTTTTTGAAACTAGTGTATCATCCATGTTTTTCAAATTCCATCACTTTTCATGATGAAGTTTTCCTTATCTTGTTTAAAACTTTTTCAAAAAGATGTTCATGCTTGTAGATTGATCAAAACATGGATTTGTCTTTTATCTGTTTTGTTCGAAAGGCGAAATACAATGCAATATTACGCATGTTTATTTATTTCTATTTCTCATTATGAAATTATCATCTCCCAAATGCATTGTATACCACTTGGTAATTGCGAAAATAGCCACAAAACCTGGCACACTTATATTCAATCACAAGAGGGAAATGGGGCCATCACATCTACAATTTACAAATAGTCGCCTTCAAGTGTTTTGATTTTGAATATCTACATAAAATTTAAAAGAGAAAGTATAGTAGCTATTCCATGTTATCAAATTGTGACCTATTCGATTCTTCTCATCATATTTTCTTTTCAGAAAACAGAGATTTTGTTGTCAACAGAGGTTTCATTACGCATTTATTCCCTGACTCACGTAAAAAACTGGGAAAATTTACGTAGTTGCAGTCAGCAGCTGTAGTAAGATATTCTGAACATCTTCTTATCTTGACCCATCTAATTCGACCACAAAGCGACAAGGATCATATTGCACATCATCAATCAATTGAAAATTAACACAAGATGAAAAGCTTCACTTCCAATTTACTATCGACTTTAACTTTGTCCTTGATGACACTTCATGGAACACAAGCATTCACCTTTAACTCGCCCGCGAGAATTATTACAACTTCTGCGAGGCAATCTATGCACAAAAGTACCTCAACATTTAGTTTGAATAAATCATTCTACACAAGTACTGCCTCGAATTCCCTCCATCTCTCTTCCTCCGATGAAAATGCATCACCTGAAAACAAGCTACCTATGCTTCTTGATCCCGGTACTAAAGGAGGAGCTTTATTTTTAAGTCTCGTTCTTTTTATCATTCCATTCATCGTTTATAACGTTGCCACTCTTGGTTTTGGTGTTGATGAAGTTGAAGCTGGCCGGGATATTGGAGTTGGATTTACAGTAATCACAAGCTTAGCGTGGGCAAGCACCTACATTTTCCGTGTCGCGACCAAAGATATGACATATGTATGTAATTTTCCCAATCTCTTCAGTGTGTGTATAATTTTTGACATTCCATCTCTCAAAAAGATTTTGTTTTCTTGAATTTAATAATTTTATAAATATTCCTCTTTTCAAAAGGCCAAGCAATTGAAGGATTATGAAAACGCTGTGATTGCGAAACGGTTAGAAGAATTAGATGAAGACGAGGTACAGGCTCTTGTTGAAGATATCGAACGTGATGATTTTTAAGAATAAGTTTTGTTTGTGTTCAAATACAATGCAAAAAGAAACATAAGAATGAACCATGCAACGTTATTATTGAATATCAAATTTGCTAGTTCCAATCAAATGGCTAAGATATCAGACGGTTTTTTCGACCTATCGAAGAAGGTGTAATAGTTTTCAGAGAAAAAAAGTCTACTATCATAAGCCTCATTAAGTTTAATTGAAATATAGTAATCTAATTCGCAGCAACTCTCATGTTACACTGCATTGTCTCACATTGTGTCACAGCCGGTACATAACTGTAGCAATCCCACCCTAAGAAGAAGTTGCAATTAGGAAACGAAGGCAAAGCGACATAAAGTAATGAGGATATTGAAATACGTGAAGAATGTACTTATCTAATTTCTATGTAGTGTCAAAGTTATGCGAATTAAATTTGTTTGAGAATTTTTATAAATAGGTTAGAAAGGAACATGTTATCAAGGCGCTCATTGTGCATAATAGATTGAAATTCATTAGTCAAACTCGAAATACTTGTTTGAATATTTGAAAACTGGTTGAAGGTTGTGTTCATTGAAAAACTAGAGATGCAAACCCTTTCAAGCAAGTTAAAAAAAGAAAACCCAAAATATATTGGGGTAGTACAGTTAATTTAGTCTAGCGTTCAAAGCTAAACTCACCATTTAGTAAAGTATAGATTCAATTGTTGTATAATAAAAATTATAAGTTAAAATTACAGTGATACAACAGTGACGATTCTTTAAACCGTTACGTA
>Ga0209092_10001643_pt1 | contig 21455 bp, 20 predicted proteins | sample FraStrMetagenome_FD_187446 | JGI IMG/M metagenome (GOLD analysis project Ga0209092, IMG submission 187446) | Marine eukaryotic phytoplankton communities from Arctic Ocean - Fram Strait ARC3M Metagenome (SPAdes) (version 2) | ecosystem: Environmental > Aquatic > Marine > Oceanic | place: Fram... | reverse complement strand
CCCGCGTCGTTGAATGCCCTTTCAGGGCGAATCAAATAAGTTCCTGCCGGTAGGTCAATGGGCAGGTTGACTTCTCCATTGGTTGCCCTGAGACGTATGATTTCCCGGCCAGCGAGGTCAAAAATGGACAGGCCTTCAGAGGGCACAGCCATGCGCCCGCCAGAAGCGATGGGGTTGGGGCTGGGTATCCAGGACGGGGTCGTCAAAGCGATGGGATTGATGCCGTTGATTGCGGGGGCACAGCTGCGAACGACGTCCTCGCCTTCTCCTCGCCAAAGGGTCAATCCGCCATCTCGAACGCCCAAAACGAGGTCAAGTATGCCATCTCCGTCCAAGTCGGCCAGAGCTGGTGCGCAGAACAATCCTTCGTAGAGCCCATTCCATTGGTCGGTGACTTCAGGCCATTCCAGATCAGGTTCGGCCAGCGGGTTAGTGGGCAAGCTGAACACTTGAAGGTGGCCGAGTTCGTTGCCCACAACGAGCCAAGAACTGCCGTCGTTTTCGAAGACGCGCGGGGTGGGGTAGCCGTCAATTCCCAAAGCATTGTCGACATCCACTTGTCCTGCCGAGACGGTAAGAAGAGAAAACACAGGAGCCGACGAGGATCCCGAGTTCTCATACAGTTGAACGCCACCATTTTTCTCTCCAATCAGCAAATCAAGGTCTCCATCGTTGTCGAAATCATGGAGCTCAGGGGTGGCAAATTGACCAACATCAATCGGGACACCTGAGTCGTCAGCCATGCTCGGCCCAGTCAAGAGGTAGTCAGCCATAGAACCCGGTTCGGCTTGGTTGGTCCAGGCGTGAACGTTGCCCAATTCATCCCCCAGAATCAAGTCGTCATCGCCATCGCCATCCAAGTCCCCAAAGGCCATGGCTGTGCTTTCCAAGCCATAGTCCGGCAAGGACAACCAATTCGTGTCGAGCTGCTCAAAAGCGGGTGCTGTGTCGGTCCCCACATTTTGAAAGCGCGCCAAAAGAGAGGGCGTATCACCGGGGCCCAAATAGCGTTCCTTACAGGAAATCACCATATCCAACAAGCCATCTGCATTGAAGTCGGTGAACGCTGGGTAGGCGCCACGGCCCACATCAATCATGTTGTCTTGCAGAAAAGCGCGGTTGACCAAGTTCCAGATCGGGGACTCTGTGGACCCGGTGTTTCGATAATGCCAAGCTCCGCCGCGGCCATCAATTTCAAAGGTTTCGTTGACGGCAATCAAGAGGTCACGGGCACCGTCTTGATCTACATCCAGAGGGTAAGCCGCTGGAAACCGGAGCAGGTCCAATGCGACACCGCCCAAATCTGCAGGCCAGGTGATGTTGGTGGAAGTTGTGCTGTCCTGCCCGTCGACAGCATCGGTCATGTAACAAGCGGTCAACGAATTGTAAGAGACATCACCCAGAAGAAGGTCAAGGTGTCCGTCTCCATCGAGCTCCAACAGGGCCGCGGTGCCCCCTGCATGACGCGTGGTGCTGGATTCTGGCGCGGAATCCAATCGGGGGTCGGCCACATTAAAGCCACAGGTGTGGTCCTCTCCGATGAACAAGTCGTTGTTTTCGGTGGCCTCATTCAGCATGCCGAAGCATCGGTTGGTGACGTCCCAGATCAAGGTGTCGCCGCAACCCACAGATCCCTCCGTGGCACCGCGTCCTGTATATGCATAGAGCGTCGAAGACGTTTCTGTCCACGTGACCATGTCCAAGTCGCCATCACCATCAAAGTCATCTAGGGCAGGAATGTCGGTGTTCAAACAAATGAGAGGAAGCTGCTGGTCGCCCGTGCCAAAGTCCCAGTTCCCGAACACATTCGTGGATGGAGCTTCCGGATAAGCCACCAGATCATTTGTTGATTCTCCATACCAAATGCGGAAACCGCTTTGACTGTTGTGAAACAGGTCTGGTACGTCGTCGCAATTGGCGTCTCTTAGCAAGGCCCAGTTTTGAATGCCTTCGGGGAAGGCGTTTCTCCAATCTGGCCGATACAGATACGTCATCGGTGACTCTGGGACAGCGGATGGGCAACCTTGAAAAGGCAGGATTCGATGGCCACTTCGGTCAAAGACAAAAAGGTCTTGGACCCCATCGCCATCCAAGTCGCCTGCGGAGAATTGAGGGGCGGTCAGCCCGCCGGTCCAAGGGTTGTTCATGGCCTCACCTCCCTCCCCAAAAACGGCCACAGTGTCCCAGCGTCCGAACTCAATGAGCGATTGCGCTTGGGTCAAGCGCGACCCAACAAAGAGCAACAAAGAGCAACAAAGAATCCGAGTGGCGAGGGACGAGATCATGAGGAGTTTTTTTTAAGCTACACGCCCAGAACGGTCGATGTGACAATGCGGTTGCGCGGTTGTTAATCCCAGCGAATGTCTTCAACCATGCCCATCACGGGTATGACCACACCATTGTCCGTTTCGACCACCTGACCCAGCAGTCGTGCGCCGCCACAAACCTGTTCTCCATCTTCTGCGGTTTCAATGACGATTGTGTTGCCATTCAGGTCTTCGTAAACGCCTTCAAGCTCTTTTGGACCTTCGATTCCTTTGATGATGTGCGCGCCCACAAACCGATCCAAAACAGCCAGGTTTTCCTTTTCCATGATGCCTTTCCATGTTTTGTTGCCTTTGAATGTTTCGTCGCGTGGGACGAGCACAGCATGACCGGCAGAGTGAACGACTCTAGAATGGGAGGAAACCGTCACCATCTTTTTAAAATATTGAGCTTCTGGGCTGGTGTAGATGTATCGCCAAGGGCTCACGGTGCTGTATGGACGGTTGAGCTCTTCCGCGGTATATGCCCGTCGGCTGAGCTTGGCCTTGGCTTCGAGTTCCGGCTTTGTTTTCCCTGGTTTCGCCGGAGAAATTGTCTCCGATTCCGTGCTGGAAGAACAGGAGGCCAAGAGGAGAATCAGGATGGAGAAAAAGAGAGGGATGCGCATGTTGTATGTGGGGCTCAATTGACTGCAATTTAGCGGTGGATGAAGAGGAACATATCAAACGCGCAATCCGTTCATGAAGCGAACCGGATTTACAAGTTGACAGCCGGAATATTTTTGGTGTGTGGAATTGTGTCCGGGGCATTTGGTGCCCATGCTTTAGAGTCAGTTTTGGCTCCGGAATCTCTTGCAGCTTGGCGAACAGGAGGCCATTACCTGATGGCCATGGGCTGCGCCATTTTGGGTGCATCCGCGCACAAAAATTCCGATGGGCTGGGCTGGGTCTCTTTGGGGACGGCCATGTTTTCATTCAGCATTTTCGGTCTCATTCTTGTGAAAGTCTGGGGCGGGTCAGCGGCCATATTGGGTCCGGTGACTCCAATTGGAGGGGCGTTGATGATTGGGGGGTGGTTGCGTTGGATGTGGTCCATGTGGCGAGATAAGTAAACCGGGATTTCAGAATGTTGTGGGGTACAAATGGTGGTATTCTGACAATAAGTTTCGCCCAGTTTGGAAAAAAGTACTGGCTATCTTTGGCATTCAGGCTCGCAATGATCAGCCCGACATCATGGTACATCAAGGAAACACGCCATTCCGCCCGGATTTGGCTCAAAGTGGATTGAAGAAAGCCAGACAAATCTGGTGGAACCTCGCCCCAGCCCAGCTCATAGAGCGGGTACTCTTGGCCGGAGAAGGCCGACTCACTTCAACTGGCGCCCTCGCGATAGAAACAGGGCGGTTCACCGGACGAAGTCCTCAAGACCGATTCATTGTCCAAGACAACATCACTCAAGAAGAAGTGTGGTGGGGAGACATCAATCAGCCCATATCCTCGGAAAATGCCAACTTGTTGCACGAGGATTTAATGGCATTCCTTGATGGAAAGGGTCTGTATGCGAGAGATGCTTTTGTCGGGTCCCATGCAGAGCACCGCCGATCACTTCGCGTCTTGACTGAAAAGTCTTGGTCCAACCTCTTTGCATACAATATGTTCTTACGGCCAACGGCAGAAGAGGCTGCCCAGTTTGAGCCTGAATGGCATGTGATATGTGCCCCAAGTTTCAAAGCTGACCCAGAAAAGCACGGCACGCGTCAGGCCAATTTTGCAGTTCTTGATTTCACCCACCGACGCATTCTCATTGGGGGGACAGGGTACACCGGTGAAATCAAAAAAGGCATGTTCAGTGCCATGAATTTCTTGTTGCCGACAGCCTCCGATGTGCTGCCCATGCACTGTTCGTCCAATGAGGCAGAAGACGGAAGCACGGCGGTGTTTTTTGGCCTTTCCGGCACGGGCAAGACCACGCTTTCAAGTGATCCAGCACGTCGTTTAATCGGCGACGATGAGCACGGTTGGGGCGCTGACGGAATTTTCAATTTCGAGGGGGGGTGCTATGCCAAGACCATTGATTTGGATGCCCAGCGTGAGCCCGACATTTTCAATGCCATTCGACATGGTGCCATGCTGGAGAACATTGGTTTTGCCGCAGATGGTGTGACCCCTGACTACAGCGACGCAGCGACGACGCAAAATACCCGGGTGAGCTATCCATTGGATCACATCCAAGGCGCAAAGCCAAGTGGACAGGGCGGGCATCCAGACCACATCTTTTTCCTGACCTGCGATGCGTTTGGCGTATTGCCTCCCCTGGCTAGGCTGGACGCCCCGACAGCCATGTATCACTTTATCAGCGGGTACACTGCGAAGGTGGCAGGCACGGAAGATGGCATTCATGAGCCAAAGGCCGTTTTTAGTGCATGTTTCGGTGCGCCATTCCTGCCTTTGCATCCTGGTCGTTACGCCGACATGCTCGGAGAGCGAATGGCCGAACACGGGACCAAGGTTTGGCTGGTGAATACCGGTTGGACTGGAGGGCCGCATGGTGTGGGGTCGCGCATGTCGCTAAAGAACACGCGCGCCCTGTTGAATGCCGTTTTGAGTGGCAGCATGGACAATGCAGATTATCGCCGGTGTGAACGGTTTGGGTGGGAGGTGCCATTGACAGCGCCCAACGTCGAATCAGGACTGTTGGATCCCCGTTCTACTTGGACAAATGGGCGAGCATTTGACGATCAGGCTGATGATTTGGCTGAACGTTTTCACCGCAACTTTGAAGAGTTTGCTCAGGGTGTTCCAGGCGAAATCTTGGCAGCTGCGCCCCGGACTTTGGCCATTGAGGTAAACTGACGACACATTGTGAACTGAGAATGCGGCGGGGTGGTCTGAAGGCCGCCTCGCCGCTTTTCTTTGTGGCATGCGCCGATTTTATGCACCTGACGTCAAACCCGGCGCCCATTCCTTGGGCGCAGATGAAGCCCGCCATCTGGTTCAGGTACTTCGCGCCAAGCCAGGAGATACGGTGGAGTTGGCTGATGGCCGAGGCGCGGTATTTGCCGCCGAGATCATGGCGTTAGAAAAACGACATGTGCTTTTGACGGTTGGGCAACCTGAGTGTTACCCCAAGGTTGGTCCGGGTTTGACCATGATGGTTTCTCCGACCAAGCACACCGATCGTTTTGAGTGGTTTTTGGAGAAGGCATGTGAGTGTGGGGTGGATCGAATCCAGCCCATTTGGACAGCGCGTAGCGAGCGTCGTGTGGAGAAGATTGAACGTTGGAATCGCACGCTGGTAGAGGCCATGAAGCAATCCAGAAGGGCTTGGTTGCCAACATTGAAACCAGCCCTTGCTTTGGCAGAGGCCTTGACTCAAGTGGACGGAGATGCGTGGTTGGGCTTGGCCCATTGTCCTGTTCCAGAGCATCCAGAATGGGGCCGTCAATCGATGGCACATGCGTTGCCTAAGGGCCGAGACGCGGTCATTGCGGTTGGACCAGAAGGTGATTTTTCTCCCGCTGAAATTCAGCAGTTCTCTGAGTCGGGATTCGTTCCCGTGACCATGGGAGATCACAGGTTGCGGACGGAAACAGCGGCATTGTATGCCGTCCAGGCTTTTCATCTGATTAATGAGCTAAAATGAAATTTTTTCGCAACCTCATTGTCTTGCTGGCATTCCCAGCTGCAGCCCTGTACTTCACCAATCCAGACGAATCGGATTTCAAGGAATTCTTGACGCTTTATGTGCAGGATGAGCTGGCCGACAATGTGCCCGGCGAGACGGAGTTGGGGAGGAAATTCAGGAAAGGGCTGGGGCAACTTGCCAGCGCGGCAGCAGGGCCATTGGCCAAACGTGAAGACCTTCGATTCGCTTCAATCTATACAATGGAGATTGCAGGCGAAAGACATGCATTTGTGGGAGTTGCGGGGCAATTCTTTCCGCTTAAAAAGCATTGATTGCCCGATTCAAGTGCCCTCTTCGTCTTTGAAAACCGGAGCCTCGGGCATGGGCAACCAATGGCTGACGGCCTCAAAGTACTGGTTGGATGCGCCTTCTCCCGACCAGAAGTGGCGGCCGTGTGCACCCGCCTTGTCGGCTTGAGCGGCGAAGAAATTCTCCATAAACCGGAGCACCAAGACCTCGCGCATTTCAAAGCTTGCCTTGCCGGGAAGCAACACCTCATTTCCTGGCACTACGCCAAGGACGCGTTGCCCATTTTGAGGCAGCTTGTCGTTGCATGAGATCCACTGGTCCGACGCCATGATTCAATGTCCTTTAAAGGTGGGTTTGCGCTTTTCTAAAAAAGCTGCAACACCTTCTTTGAAATCACCTGTACGGGATGCGGTGGCTTGAAGTTCCATTTCCGTATCCAATTGTGCGTCCATGCTCTGCTCAAACCCTTGGTTAAAGGCTTGCTTGGTGAGGGCCAGTCCACGCGTGGGCATATTGGCCAAAGTTTCGGCCAGCGCTTGTACTTCAGCGGAAAAATCTGCATTGGGAATGGACCGGTGAATCATGCCCATGGCTTCGGCTGCTGGCGCGCCAACAGGCGTTCCCAGATAAGCCAATGCCGTTGCGCGTTGCAGGCCCACAAGTTTGGGGAGCATCCAAGTGCCCCCGCTATCTGGAATCAAACCAATTTTGGAGAAGGCTTGAATGAATTTGGCACTTTCGGCAGCCACGCACAGGTCACCTGCAAGGGCAATGTTGGCGCCGGCTCCTGCCGCCACTCCATTGACGGCCGTGATCACTGGCTTTGCCAAGGCTCGCATTTTGCGCACTGTGGTGTTGTAGCTGCCTCCAACGATGTCTTCCAGGGGTGGCGCGTCTTCTCCCGTGACTTCTTTAAGGTCTTGACCCGCGCAAAACGCTTTGCCTTCGCCTGTGATGACCACACATCGGATGCGGTCATCCGTCGACGCCAAATCCAGTCCGGATTGCAGCGCGGCAGCCATGGGGCGGGTGAAGCTGTTGTAGGCTTCCGGTCGGTTCAAAGTCAGGGTAAGTACCCCTCCAGTGCGGGTGGTTATGATGGTGTCGTCTTGCATCTCGAGCCAAGGTAATCTGCCTTATCGGCGCACAATCAACCTTTCGATGGCAGCGCCCTTTTGGTGAAGAACTTTCACGAAATACATGCCGGGTGCCATGCGGTCGACGTTGAGCAAGGTTGAGCGAGATGTGTTTACAGCAGTGGCCACTTCTCTTCCGGAAGCATCGGAGATGACCACGGATTTGACTTCCCAATCAGAGGGCAAGTTGAGTTGAACTGCGCCTGAAGCGGGATTGGGCATCAGATCGAACGAACCGGATTGGAGGCCGTCAACATTCGACACGACGCCCAAGGTGTCACAGAAGAACCCGGAACAGCCGCTCGCGTCTTCCACTTCGAAACAATACACGCCGTCGGCTGCTCCCACGAGTGCCACAATGCCATTGTCGTTTGTGAAGGGAGGAATGCCAATGTTGTTCAAGTCGCCATCAAAGACATTGAAATTGTAAGGCGGGGTGCCACCAGAAACCGTGATTTGAAAGAAGGGAGACGTTAAAGTGGTGGCGCTGAGTTCCGTGCACAGATTGGGGTCGGGAAGGGCGCAGGGATCAAAGTTGCACGCCAAAGGATCGTTGCAGCCGAATTCAAAATTGCTCGCGGGTGCCGTGTAGCCATTGTACAGTGGCCAATGCCATCCCGTTCCATCGTAGTCTGTTGTGAGGGTGTCTGCGAAAAACCCGCTCACGGCGGTCAGTTCAGTGCCACACACATACACGCTTTGCGAAATCAAGTCATTGTAGAGGATGTCGAAGCCTGTCGTCAACATCAAGTCCGTGACTTCAGGTGTAATGAACCACTCGTAACCGGCGTCCAATCCGCCTGAAGAAGGAACCAAAGTGATGAATCCGTCGTCGGTGACTTCATAACCGTTGGTGCACAAAAGGGTGTCCACCAGACCAAGCATCAGGGGACCCACCACATCGATGTCGGTGTCCACATAGATGCAGTCGCCTTCTTCTCCATAGTTGCACGCCAGTTCATTCTCGCACAGAATGGGTTGGCAAACGCCAAGAGGAGTAGGGTCGGTCTCGAGGACCATTCCGAAGGAGAGGTCTTGCCCGGAAAATGCGGCGAAGTCTGACGGATAACGGTCGGCTCGGAAGGTCAAGTTGTTGTTCATTTCCAAGACTGTGCCTTGGGCGACAGGAGCGCCTTGCAAAAGTGGTGTGCGGTATTGCCAAGCCGTTTCGCCGTCCTCGGTCAGCTCCGTGATTTCGCCTGTGCGGCCATTGCAGATGAGGTTGCCACCATTGCCGAAGCGCTGGAAGGAGCTCAAGCCGGAGCTGTTCAGTCCAGGCTCTGTGTAGGTCCATTGGAAGTCTTCTGGTCCCCAACGTCCCGTGGTGGTGTTGAAGGCGTATCCGCCATCGTATTCATCGAAAATGGGAGAGATGACCGCCACCTCGCTGTGCGTGCCAGTGGTGTCCATGTTGGGAACCCGGTTGTTGAAGACAAAGAACTTGGTGAAGTCAGGATTGCCCGGATTCACACCAAGACCGTTGCCCCAGTGGATGTCGTGCTGGTAAAACAGCTTCTGGTCTGCGCTGTCGCCGCGCTGATATGCGGCTGGGTTTCCCCATCGCCAGATCAGGTCATCGCTGAACTGATAGTCATGCCAAATCACCCACACTTCATTGAAGGTCGGGACACTGACGATGATTTGTCCAGCTGTATCGTAGTAGGGGAAGTAGTCGATGGCATTCATGTGATGCCAATCGCGGGGTTGATTGCCAATGCTGCCATAGTTGACGTCAATCAGTTGCTGATTGTCGGCCACCACGCCATAGTTGGCTTTTGTGCTGTCAAAATCCTGAACGAGGTGATCCCATGCGCGCCATTCCCAGACAACCTCTGCACCGCCTAGGGTGTCAGGCTGGAGCTCGATGATTTTGTCGCTCCACAATACACCGCCCTCGAGTAGCTCGGGATTGCGGCCGTTGGCAATGCAGTCTAGACTGTCGATGGCTTCCCAGCAAATGGCGATCACATTGCCCTCTGGGGTTACGGTGATGTCGTGGTGCAAGCGCACGCTGTCGTCGTTGGCTGTAAAGCTCCACAGCACCTCATTGTCCCATGTGCGTCGCTCAATGGTCGCACCACCACCACCCGCCCAAATGGCGTCGTCTCCAACAGAAGCAGGACGTGAGGTCATGATCAGGTCTCCGTTGGGCTGCAAGTATGCCGTATTTCCTGGGCGACGGTCCTCCTCCATGGTCCAATCATGCACGACCTCACCGCAGGCATTGAGCAGCATGGCACGGTTCTGATTGTGGGGGTAAATCATCGTGTAGCCATCGGTATAGAGGTCCGCGTCATACGCGATGGTGCCCACGGTGTTTTGACCCAAAACAGTCGTGCTCAAAAACAGGAGGGGAAGCAAGAAACGGTTCATGGCAAGGATGTGATTCAATAAAAGAGGTGTCAGCGAATGATGTGCAGTCGGGGAGAGCCCATTGGGCGTCCTTCAGAATTGCGAATGCGAAGAACATACATGCCCGGGGGGATGTGGTTGCTTCGGCAAAGATTTTTTCCAATCAACAAGTTGCCTGAGGCGGTTGCTCGTCCCATGCCGTCTGAGAGTGACCATGAGCCAGCCTGTGGGACGTCAACGGTGAACTGTTCTGTCGATGGATTGGGGTAGGCTGTCCAGTGGTGCGCGCTCGAGATGTCCTGCAACGAAGAGGATGTGGTGTCCAGGGGCGCAGGATAGACCACGCAGTCAAATGGTGCAGGGTTGGCTTCAACGGGCTCCCCGGGTGTCATGTCGCGGCCGTCGAAGGCAGGGTGGTTTGGCGCGTAACGGTAGGCTCGGAATGTTGAGTTTGCGAAAGGAGCATCCCCTTGATTGATGGCGCCAAATTGATTGTACGCAGTGAAGTATTCCCAAACGAGGTCACCATCTGTGGTGATTTCGAAGAGGTGGCCGCTGGCTCCTTCGCATATGAGGGTATTTCCGTTGGGCTGACGCTGCGACCCACTGATTTTGGAACTGTAAAAACTTGCGCCGGGATTCTCTGGCCAACTCCAGTCCAATTCTTCTGGACCAAAAGCGGCGTCGCTGTCTTGGGCAGCGGGCATGGTGAAATGGCCATTCTCAGAGGAGGGGTCCCAAGGCAGGGTCAACTCATCCACCGTACTTCCATTGCCGCCAGGGCGGCCATCTCCATTGTTGTACACCAATACGGTATGGTTGGGGTTGCCTCCCAGCGCGGTTGGGCCTTCGTCCAGGAGCCAATGTGGGTCGTGTTGACCAAAGAATACCCGGTCAGACGCTACTCCTCTTCCATAGGTTTCGGGATTCCCCCAGCGGTAAAGGAGGTCCCCCTCTGGTCCGCTGGCCGCTGCGGAAGAGAGGTCGTGATCGATGATGTAAAATTCATTCCAATTCCGAGAGTTGAGCATCAGTAGGTCGTGCTCAGGATGGTAGGTCAGTGCATTGCAATGAAACCAATCACCCCCAGATTGCCCTCCGGGGAGCCCTCCACCGGAGGATGAGCCATAGTTGACATCGAAACGACCCACATGTTCCGATGGCTCGCCATAATTGGGCAATGACGGGTTCGTGTTTTGAATCAAATGGTCCCATGCACGCCATTCCCAGACGATGCTGCCGCCTTCATTTCCACTTGGGGAGATTTCCACAAGAATGGGGGGCCAAACCGCACCTTCGATTTGACGGCCAGCGCTTTCGGCTTCCTCTGCACTCCGGTATTCCCAGCCCATGAGCACCACATGACCATTGGGCAGCCAAGCCATGTCGTGATGATGGTGACGGTTGTCGTTGGCCATATTGTAGCTCCAAATCAAGTCCCCCTCCCAAGAAAAACGTTCGATTCGTCCCCCGATGCCCCCTCCATTGAAGACGTTGCTCGAAACGCGACAAGTGCGGAGCAAGGAGCCGTCTTCCAGCAAATAGGCAGACTCTCCCGCCCGATAATTGCTGTCCCATTCATTGATGATTCTCCCGCAATTGTCGACCAAGTGCGTGCGTGTTGCCCCTGTTGGGGCGACCAAGGTGTAGCCGTCAAACGCTTCTGGGGTGTTGAGCAGAAGCCCAACAGTTTGGGCGTTTGAAAAGAGACAGAGGCTCAGGGTAAGGGAGGTGAGAATCAACTTCAGGTGCATCATGAACTAAGGACGCACATAAATTCAAAAGGTTGAAGCACATACCCCATTCTTGGTTGTAATTTTCACCGGATATGGCGGTAGAGATCAAAAACAGAAAGGCGGCGTTCAGCTATTTTCTGACAGATCAATACACAGCGGGCATTCAGCTGCTGGGCACGGAAATCAAAAGCATTCGTGCGGGCAAGGCCAGCATTGTGGAAGCGTATTGCCGTTTCGAAGGGGATGAATTTTACGTCTTCAACATGAACGTAGAGGCCTATGACCATTCGGGGTATGTGACCCATAATCCCCGTCGCATGCGCAAGTTGCTGCTCAAGCGCACCGAGCTCAGTAAGCTTCAGCGAAAGTTGAGGGATGTTGGGGTGACGGTGGTGCCAACGAGAATGTTCATCTCGCAAAGCGGTTATGCCAAGCTCGAGATAGCCTTGGCAAAGGGCAAGAAATTGGTGGACAAGCGCAACACGATCAAGGATCGAGATCAAGCCAGAGACATCGAAAGAAGAGGTTGAGGTCAGATGACAGCGGCGCTGGACGTCTGCAATTGCATTCGGAATTGCTCTCTGAAAGAATTCCAGTCCCACAAAAAGTGATGGAGCATTTCCTCCATCTGCATTAAAAACCGCGGGTTCGGTACGTTCAATGTCCGGAAATAGTCATCCTGACATTCATTCAGTGTGTATCCCTGGTAAACGCCGCGTGACATGGCGCTGATTGTTTTCTTCGAAGGGCGATTCAAGCGCATCATGTCTTCTCGAACGCGTCCAATGCGTTTTGCCAATTGAGGACCGGGTATGCCCAATTCCTTAGACAGCTCACTCAGGATGCAATCAATCAGCGCATTCTCTGACCCCCCTTCGAAAAACCGAGAGATCATGTCGAAGTTCCCTGCCAAAATCACAAGCAAGAATGGAGCTGCGTCGCCTTCTCCGATTTCTGGTGGCCGTTCAAAATGTGGAGACTCCCGGATCATGCCCGCGACATCTGGCCAAGCATCTTCGACACTATCCAAGGTGGCGTGGACGAACATCCTCGCTACCTCGTCGGTCTTCAACTTCTTTTTGCCCCAGTTAAACAACATGCTTTCGGTTGCTGTCAAAATTATCGGCAGGATGGGGCTTTGGAGATGTGGGGCTTGTTGTCCGTATCCACATCTTTATTAACATCTTTGCCAGCCATGAGCGACTCTCCATTTGGAACCCGTGTATATCAGTCTGTTGTCCGGCCTCTTGCGTTTAGAATGGACCCTGAACGGGCGCACTACAGAACGATGGGGCTTTTTTCTTTGGGTTTGAAATTGCCCTTTGTGGGTGCAGCATTGCGCCGGTCGATGTCGCCTGGATCTCGGGTTGAGGACGCTGCAGAGGTTGCAGGTCTTCATTTTCCCCACCGGGTGGGCTTGGCTGCGGGCTTCGACAAGGACGGGCGTTGGTTGCATGAATTGGCCACCATGGGTTTTGGCTTTGTGGAGGTGGGCACGGTGACGCCAAAGCCGCAATCAGGAAATCCGCAGCCGCGGTTGTTCCGATTGAAAGAAGACCGAGGGCTGATCAACAGAATGGGCTTTAACAATGGCGGGTTGGAGGCGTTGGTTGAACGGCTCAAAAACCGGCCAGATGGACTCATTGTTGGGGGCAACATTGGCCGGAACAAGGTCACGTCCAATGAACGGGCAGCAGACGATTACCACGCCTGTTTTGTGGCCTTGCATCCCCATGTTGATTATTTCGCTGTAAACGTGAGTTCGCCGAACACGCCGGGCTTGCGGGAGCTCCAAGACCGGGGGCCGCTTACTGCGTTGTTGATGCGCCTTCAAGACCACAACCTCGGGCAAGCCATCGTGCGTCCTGTGTTTCTCAAAATCGCACCAGATTTAACCGACGCCCAACTGGACGACATTGTGGGTTTGGTGAAGGACACTGGCATTACAGGGGTCATCGCGACCAACACCACGGTTGCGCGTGAAGGCCTTCGAACGCCGAAGAATCAGATTGAATCCATCGGTGCGGGTGGGCTCAGCGGCGCACCGGTTCGCCAGCGCAGCACGGAAGTGGTGCGCTACTTGAGGGCGCGCGCGGATTTCGCCATCATTGGCGTCGGAGGCATTGAAGACGGTGCTTCTGCCCGGGAGAAGGTAGAGGCCGGAGCCGACCTTGTTCAAGTGTACAGCGGCATGGTCTACACAGGGCCTGGCATAGTTCGAGAGTGCCTCCAAGGCCTGCGTTGACCGGGTTCTACCAGCCGAAGTCGGAACGAAGGCCAGCCCGCTCCAAGCGGATGCCTTTTTCTGTGCGCTGAACTGTAGCCGCCTCGTGGTGGGCGTCGTGCTCGAACAGCAGGGTCCAATCCTCCCGCACAGCGCAAGTGAGAATGCGTTCTTTTTCCGAGACGGTCAACAAAGGGCGGGTGTCATACCCCATGACCCAGGCTGCGGGGATGTGCGTCGTGGAGGGCAATAAGTCAGCCGTGAATAGTGCTTTTCGATCGCCTTGTTTGATCAAGGGGAGCATTTGGCTTTCGGTGTGGCCGTCTACAAAAAGGACGTCGAGATCTTTGAACCCGGGAATGGGAGACCGGGTGTCGGTTGACCCATCGGCGCGGTCGATGAATTTCAATTGCCCTGAGGCTTCAATGGGGTGGATGTTGTCTCTGAGAAAACTGGCCTTCTCCCGGGGGTTGGGGTCGTTGGCCCAACGCCAATGGCGTTCGGTGCTCCAGAATGTGGCATTGGCAAAAGCCGGTTCAAAAGTCTCAGGGTTGTTTTTGCGCCTTCGAATCGCGCCGCCACAATGGTCGAAGTGGAGGTGGGTCAAAAACACGTCGGTGATGTCATTCCGCTCGAATCCCAGCTCAGAAAGTTGGTCGTCCAGGTCCTCAATTCTTGGCAAATAATGAGAGAAGAACTTGTCGGGTTGTTTGTCGCCCATGCCGCAATCGACCAGCATGAGCCGGTCTCCTTCTTCGATGAGCAAGGACCGGAGTGCCCAGTCGCAACGGTTGCGTTCGTCGGTGGGGTGTGACTTGGACCAAAGTGGCTTGGGCACGACGCCAAACATGGCGCCGCCGTCCAGTTTGAACATGCCGTGGGTGACCGTGTGAATTGTCATGACGGAAAGGTAAGTGTCGCCTGCCCCCTACGCCCTAATTTCGCTCCTTGTAGGCCCATTCAAAGATGTCCGATTCCTCAGCCCTTCTCGCCGTTAGTCCAATTGATGGACGCTACTTGCGTCACACACAGCCATTGGCGGCTTATTTCTCCGAAGCTGGTCTCATCCAATATCGCGTGAGAGTGGAGGTGGAGTATTTCCTGGCACTGCACGAACTCGGTCTTCCACAACTTCCGGCCCTAACAGAGGCCGAGGTGGCGGGACTGCGTCAGGTCTACATTGACTTTGGGCCGGCTGAAGCTCAGGCGGTCAAAGACATCGAGAAGACCACCAATCACGATGTGAAAGCGGTGGAGTACTTCATCAAGGACCGGTTCCCTGCCCTGGGTCTCGAGGACAGGTCAGAGTTCATTCACTTTGGCCTCACTTCTCAAGACATCAACAACACGGCAATTCCGTTGTCGATGGCAGAGGCCACAGCCGATGTGTTGCTTCCCGCGCTTCAAGCGGTGCGCGAGGATTTGGCGGCCTTGGCCGAGACTTGGCGGGCAGTGCCCATGTTGGCGCGAACCCATGGTCAACCCGCAAGTCCGGTGATGCTGGGCAAAGAATTGTCTGTGTTTGTCGAGCGCATTGACCATGCGGTGGCCCAGTTCGAGGCCGTGCCTTTTGCGGCGAAATTTGGCGGAGCCACAGGGGGATTCAATGCGCACCATGTGGCTTATCCTGACGTGGATTGGCATGGTTTTGCAGAGCGTTTTGTCTGCGAGGAATTGGGTCTGCACCGGAGTCACCCCACCACTCAGATTGAGCACTATGATTATCTGGCTGCGTGGTGCGATGCGCTTCAGCGGATTCACACCATTTTGATCGACCTGGATCGCGACATCTGGCATTATATCAGCTTGGATTATTTCAAGCAAAAAGTGGTAGAGGGCGAGGTGGGTTCTTCGGCCATGCCGCACAAGGTCAATCCCATTGATTTCGAGAACAGCGAAGGCAATTTGGGGGTGGCCAACGCTTTGTTGGGCCATTTGGCGCGGAAGCTTCCGATTAGCCGCTTACAGCGCGACTTGACCGACAGCACTGTACTAAGGAACATTGGTGTTCCAGTAGGTCACAGCTTGATTGCGCTCCATGCGCTGCGGAAAGGACTTGGGAAATTGGTGCTCAATGGGCCTCGACTGACTTCTGATTTGGAGGCGCAATGGGCCGTCGTTGCCGAGGCGATTCAAACAGTGTTGCGAAGGGAAGGGGTGGAAAAGCCGTATGAGTTGTTGAAGGCCCTGACCAGAGGAAAAGCAGGCATTGACGGGGAAAGCATCGGAACGTTCATTCAGGGTTTGCCTGTTTCTGATGCCGTCAAGGCGGAGCTCGCCACGATCACTCCGCACAACTACACGGGCATCACCGGCGCATGAAGCGATTCGGGGATCTTTTCCGGCTTGTACTGCGTTACCGGCTGAATTTGCTGGGAAACATTGTGTTCAATGCGTTCGGGTCTGTGCTGTCGTTGTTCACGTTCCTGGCCATTGTTCCTTTTTTGAGGATTTTGTTTCGCACAGGTGACGCCGCCCCACCCGTGTCGGGAAAGGAAGGGGCCGAGGCTGTTTTTGCCAGGTTAACAAGCAGTTTGGACGCCTTCGTTCAGGACCAGGGTGCCGAGCAGGCGTTGCTGTTGATGTGTGTGTCCATTGGGGTGCTAGCCTTGGTCAAGAACCTCGTGACCTACTTGTCGTTTTACAGTTTGTCGACCATCCGAACAGGTGTGGCCAGAGACCTTCGGGCACAACTTTTTGACCGGGTACTTGCTCTGCCAGTCGGGTATTTTACTGAGCAAAGGAAAGGGGATCTGATCAGCCGAATGACCAACGACCTGATGGAGGTGGAATTCAGTGTGATCGGCACATTGGAGGTCTTATTTAAGGCGCCCATTATGATTCTGCTGTCGCTGATCACCTTGTTTGCCATCAGTTGGGAGCTCACCTTGTTTGCCTTGGTTTTTATGCCCGTTTCTGGTTTTTTGATATCGAGAATTGCCACCGCTTTGCGCGGAGCTGCAGGGCGAGGGAAAGAGCGGTTGGGTAGCCTCATTAGCCGGTTGGAGGAGACTCTAGGAGCCATGGTTGTGGTCAAGGCATTTGATGCTGCGCCCCGATTTCGGTCGCGGTTTCAAGAGCACAACGAGGGGTACTTTACGCTCATGCGAAAGCTTTACAAGCGAGAGTACCTGAGCTCTCCTGTGAGTGAGTTCGTCTCCATGACAGTGATTGCCATTCTGCTTGCTGTAGGTGGGCGATTGGTCCTGAGGGGTGAAGGGCTCGAGGGTGAGTTGTTCATCGGCTATTTGGTGGTGTTTTCTCAGTTGATTCCACCGGCGCGTTCCTTGAGTGATGCGGTGTTCAAGGTTCAAAAGGGTGCCGCGTCTTTGGACCGGATAGAAGAGGTCTTGAAGGCTGATTTGCAAGTCATAGAGGCCGCATCTCCAGCGGTGTTTTCGTTTGATGAGGCCATCCAATTCAAGGACGTTCAATTTTCTTATTCAGGATCGGCAGAACAGGCTTTGAGTGGGTTCAACTTGGAGGTTCAGAAGGGAGAAACGGTAGCGCTTGTGGGTGCTTCTGGTAGTGGCAAGACCACCGTGGCTCGGTTGCTCTTGCGCTTGTATGACCCGCAGGGGGGGCAGGTGCAGATGGATGGGATTGACCTCCGTGACTTGGCGACATCTGACGTTCGCGGTCACATCGGATTTGTAACGCAGGACCCTTTGCTATTCAATGATTCCGTGGCAGCCAACATTTCGCTGTTTGACCCCAACCCCAATCTGGAGCGTGTGGCGGAAGTGGCCGCCATTGCGAATGCGACGGACTTCATTTCGGCTTTGCCTGAGGGTTTGGATACAGCCATTGGCGACGGAGGTGGTCGGCTTTCCGGCGGACAGCGGCAGCGACTCGCCATTGCGCGGGCTCTGTATCACGACCCGCCCATTTTGGTTCTCGACGAAGCAACGAGTGCGCTTGATGCGGAAGGGGAGAGGATGGTCCAAGCGGCCATTGAGAAAGTCATGCAAGGCCGAACGGCTGTGGTGATTGCCCATCGGTTGTCTACGGTGCGGCGTGCCGATCGCATCGTGGTGATGTCCAGTGGGCGCGTGGTCGAGTCTGGAACCCATGAGGGCTTAATGGCCGCCAAGGGGGCCTACAGCGAAATGGTAGGGCTTCAGCACTTAGAGGGGTGACCCAGGAGATGCCCTTTGCTCGCTTTGACGCGTAGTTTTACGCCATGAAAACGCAGCGATCATGGGTGGCAAGTATGTTGGGCAATCGCTGTCCCTCTTGTCGTCAAGGTCGACTTTTCCGGGTCAAGAACCCCTACCGTCTGCGCACCATCAATACCATGGACGCCTGCTGCACGGAGTGTGGACTCAGCTTTACGCGTGAACCCGGATTCTATTTTGGAGCAGCATATGTAAACTATGGCCTGACCGTCGCATTGTGGATCGCTGTTTTGGTGGCCTTGTATGCATTTGGTGGGCTGGGATGGATTGAGTTCAATGGGTTTTTCGAACACCCCAAAACCTTTCTGTATTCTGGCATAGCCGCCTTGCTGCTGTTGCTGCCCATTTTGCAAAGGATGAGTCGGTCCATGTGGATTCACATGTTTGTGCGTCCTGGAACTCACCAAAAGAAGGGGGTCAACAGGCAAGTTGGGGTCGAAAAAAAAAGCTGAAAATGAGAAAGGGCCCTCGCGTTCGAGGACCCCTTCGTTTCACCAAATCGCCTGTTCCCTTTCGGGAGCGGCTGTAACCAAAACCACTACCCTTTACTTGAGCGCGTCCTTTTTGGTTACAAACTCGGTCGTTTTTTTTAAAGATGCGCTCTCAAATCACTGAAAATCAATCGATTAATACATTAAAATATATTTCAAATTCATGGATAACCTTGAATAATCGGTTTCGAAAAGGGTGTGCTTGTCGTTGTATTTTTGATTCATGAGCGGAGAACAGCGCATCGTTTGGATCACGGGGCAGCCCGGGGCCGGAAAGTCGACGCTGGGCCGGGCTATGCTGAAGTACGCGAAATCAAAAGGACATTCTGCATTTTTGGTGGACGGAGATGACCTGAGGTCTTTGACGTCGAATGCGGATTACAGTGCGTCGGGTCGAGAGGCCAACATTCGCAGAGCACAGGACATTGCCTTGTATCTGAGTCGCCAAGGGTGCGTGGCCATTGTGGCTGTGGTGGCGCCCTTCCGATGGTTGCGCGAAGAGTTTAAAGGCAGGGCCAATGTCCGGGAGGTTTTCGTTCACACCACAGACATCCGAGGCCGAGAGCACTTTCACAGCGACTCATACGAGGCCCCCACTGAAAATTGTCTTTCACTGGATACAACCGACATTTCTGTGTCGGATTCTGTGGCGCTTATTTCAGAGTTTTCCGACCTTTAGCCTATCAAGTGGGTAGGAATTAGAATATGAACGAAAAGGCATCCCGGAAGCGACACTTGGCAAAAGCCGTGACTTGGCGCATCATCGCTTCCATCACAACGTTTACCGTCACCTATTTCATCACAGGCGACGTCAAAGACGCAGGGGTGGTGGCCATGCTGGAGAGCGTATTGAAAATGGCCCTCTACTACTATCACGAACGGGCTTGGTTTCGCTTCGGTAAGCTGGGAAGAAAGAAAGACGAAGCATGAGTGAATACAACATAAGTCACCTCGATGAGCTCGAGGCAGAGGGCATCTATGTGTTGCGGGAAGTGGCCGCCCAATTCGAGCGTCCTGCGATTTTGTTCAGTGGAGGAAAAGACAGCATTTGTGTGACCCATTTGGCGCGCAAGGCGTTCGCTCCAGCGCGAATTCCCATGCCCTTGGTGCACATTGACACCGGTCACAATTTCCCGGAAACCATGCAGTTCCGAGACAGCCTTGTTGAAGATCTGGGCGTTCAGTTGATTGTGGGCAGTGTTCAGGAGTTGATTGACTCCGGAGAGGTGGCCGAGGAGCAAGGATTCAATGCCTCTCGCAATCGGATTCAAACCCCCACTTTGATTTCGACAATTGAAGCGCATCAGTTTGACGCTTGCGTTGGTGGCGCCCGTCGGGACGAGGAAAAGGCCCGGGCCAAGGAGCGGTTTTTTAGCCACCGGGATGACTTTAGCCAGTGGGATCCTAAGAACCAACGTCCTGAACTTTGGGATTTGTACAACGGAAAGCATCAGCCCGGAGAGCACTTTCGTGTTTTCCCACTGAACAATTGGACGGAGCTTGACATTTGGAACTACATCTTGCGCGAAAACATTGCCATTCCCAGTTTGTACTTCGCCCACGAAAGAGAGGTGGTGCGCCGTGCAGGCCAAATCTTGGCCAACAGTGAATACCTCAACCTGCGTCCAGACGAAACGCCAGAGAAGCTGCAGGTGCGGTTCCGAACGTTGGGAGACCTGACCATCACGGGAGCTGTGGAGAGTGACGCAGACGATCTGGAGAAAATCATTGCAGAAGTGGCCGCAGCTCGGAAAACGGAGCGTGGAGGTCGCATGGACGACAAGCGAAGTCAATCGGCCATGGAGGACCGGAAGAAGGAGGGGTATTTCTAAGAAGCAAGACAACAAGCATGGCACAAGGACTTCTCCGCTTCATTACTGCAGGCAGTGTAGACGATGGCAAGAGCACGCTTATTGGGCGCTTGCTGTATGACAGCAAAACGATTTTTGAGGACCAACTTGATTCAATCGAAGAGGCCTCCGCGCAGCGCGGAACAGACGGAGCGGATCTGTCTCTTCTCACAGACGGACTTCGGGCAGAGCGTGAGCAAGGCATCACCATTGACGTGGCGTACCGGTATTTTGCCACACCCAAGCGGAAGTTCATCATCGCCGATGCGCCAGGGCACATCCAGTATACGCGAAACATGGTCACCGGGGCTTCGACTGCGGACCTGGCCATCATTCTGGTGGATGCGCGGGCAGGCTTGCTCGAGCAGACCCACCGCCACAGTTTCATTGCCCACTTGCTGGGCATAAAGCACATGGTGGTTTGTGTAAACAAGATGGACTTGGTGGATTGGGATGAGAAGCGATACGAGGAAATCGTAGATGCCTTCCGAAGCTTTTCCAGCCGCTTGGATGTTCCAGACATTCGGTTCATTCCCATCAGTGCGCTCCAAGGAGACAATGTGGTGGATCGGTCTGAGAATACGTCTTGGTACGATGGTCCAACGTTGCTCAATCACTTGGAGCAGGTTCATGTGGCGGCAGACCGCAATTTGCAAGACTGCCGGTTCCCTGTTCAATATGTGATTCGTCCTCAAACCGATGCACATCGGGACTTTCGGGGTTATGCGGGGCGTGTGACGGGCGGTGTGTTTAAAGTCGGCGACAAGGTGTTGGCTTTGCCGAGCGGCATCGCGAGTCGGGTCAAGTCCATTGCCATTGGCGATGCCCCAGTGAAGCAGGCTTTCCCGCCTCAAAGTGTGGTCATGACCCTGGAGGATGACATTGATTTGAGCCGAGGAGACATGTTGGTCCGTGAAAACAATCAGCCCGACAGCATACAGGACCTCGACGTCCGGGTTTGCTGGCTTTCGGATCGTCCCATGCGCCCAGGGGCGAAGTACGAGTTGCGGCATACCTCTCGCGAAGTGAAAGCGGTGGTGAAGGAGGTGGTGTACAAACTCGACATCAATACCCTCCACCGAATGGAAGACGATTTGGAGGTGGGAATGAACGACATTGCACGCATGCGCATTCGGACTGCGGCTCCTGTTTTGGCAGACGATTACCGAAGAAACCGTGCGACAGGGTCATTTATCTTGGTCGATCCCACCACGCGATTGACCGTTGCTGCAGGGGTGATCTATACCTAAGCGACCGTTGTGTTCGTTCTGCAAAGGCTCAATTCGAAAA
>Ga0209092_10001637_pt1 | contig 21489 bp, 14 predicted proteins | sample FraStrMetagenome_FD_187446 | JGI IMG/M metagenome (GOLD analysis project Ga0209092, IMG submission 187446) | Marine eukaryotic phytoplankton communities from Arctic Ocean - Fram Strait ARC3M Metagenome (SPAdes) (version 2) | ecosystem: Environmental > Aquatic > Marine > Oceanic | place: Fram... | reverse complement strand
TTGTCTGTTTCCGGATCCAACGAATGTCAAAATGTGCTTGGGTAATGTGATGAAAGTTCAATAAAGAGCGGCGAAATTGGCCATGGGCGTATAAAGGCGTTTCACGGGATATTTTTCATTTGGTCTGTAAGTAAACTTAGGACACCAAAATGAAGATTGAAAATTTATTGAAAAGTGCGTATGTAAAGTTTTCTAGTAAACAACAATTTAATATTTCTTGTGCAAAAACTCCTTTTTGCCAATATACCTATGAAGAAAATATACATTCTAAAATAGCAACAGCATTCGCACCAGGCAGAGCAAAATTCAGTTGGGAGAAATGTACTTGTAGATGCCAAGAGGAAACGGAATATGGTCCAAGAACGATCCTAGTGATGAAATAATTTTAGAGGGTCTAATCAATAATGTTTCGATAGAGGCATGCGTGCAAAAAGCAACCTTGACCCAATTCCCACATAACAATCATACTCCAAGCATGATACGGGAAAATATTGCATATTTCGTGAATAAATTTGTTCCAGAAATGGCTACACCCCCGATCAGGTTACGGACAGGATGCCGAAGAACTAGCGTACTGGCAACGAGCGCAAGTAACACACGAGAAAGCGCATGTGAAATATTAGAAGACTGATGGAAGTCATATGGATGTTGGGAATTACAGACGGTTTGAAAACCAGGATATCGCATCCATTTGCTTTGCACTAAATTTGAGTACGCCCAAACCCTGAATGTTTGAATTTGCTTGTTTGTTGATTGTTTGCTGCTACCAAAATATGCGCGTAGGAATCGTACGGTAAGTAAGACGGGGGTGATATACCACTGGAAAATATGGAGTGACTCCGGTCATGCCCCAAACGGTCCTGTTTTCTTCGGAAAATAAAGGTAGAATCCCGGAGGACGTGAAGATCTAGGATCCATCTCAGAATGCAGCTCAGTATACTAACACGTAAAATATAACATACCATAACCATAATGGAATTACGAGGGATCGGAGTAATGACGTCAGATTGTGGAGAATGGGGGTCCCGAGTCCCCTTTGGTATAGCTTCGGCTTATATACACCTTTCGCAGACTCGTGCGCAAGTACGGACGGGACCCTTGGCGGGTTGGGATGTGAAGATCTTGAATACGCCGCATTGCGATCAATCTATAACACGGTAAAAAAATAGCATAAATAAACATAAACATACCATAACCATAACCATAACCTACGAAGAAAATACGTAAATCTTGCTTAAATTCGGTTGGTCCGGAAGTGGGGTCCTAATACAGCAGATCTTGCCAAAGAAAAGACAATCATTGTCCTCTCTCTCTCTACAGCAGGTTATGTACTCTACTCTTTTGCTTCTTATTTATGAATATGGATGATCATTGTTCGGCGAACTACAATAAATAAATCGAAGGTAAACGACATATGAACAGCAGCAGAGATTCAAATCTAATTCATCAATATGATTTAGTCTAAATAAAATAATAAATACGGTTAAAATACAAAAAAATGCGTGTTGACACACAACAAACAATTGAGAACAACAAAATTTACATCATGACAAGAAAAATGAAAGTTTCAAAGCGAAATGTCTTCCTATTCTTCGTTGTAGCTCTTTTCATCAAGTCATTGACGAATAATGTCGAATTAATTGGATCACTCAATGCAAATGAAAGCTTTATAACCTCACTTTCCTCACAAACAAGTGTACGGAAAGAGGTTATAGATAAACAAATTTATCTAAAACCTCATGGTGAAGCTCAATCTCCAGATGGATCTTTCGGTTATATTTATCCAGTAACCTCAATACGAGAAAGGAAACTGCTGGAAATGGAAGAAAAGGTGGCTACCTCTAAGAATTTTTTACCCATGTCTTATGAGGAATATAAGGAAGTTTGTGAAAAAAATGCAGGTTTTGGTTTTGAAGCGGAAGGAGCTGATTTGCTCCTTTTTGATGTTGAAGTAGATGGGCTCTCTACCACTCAATCTGAAGATGAAACGTCAAATGAGAAAGAGGAGATTAATTTAGATATGGCAAACCACGTGAGTCGACTAGCAAATGAGACCAAAGAGAGTATACTTCAATTATACAAGGCCAGTGCACTAAATGAAACTAAAAGCAAGAGCAAAGTTGTCAAAGGTGTTCCCGATGATAATGATGACCCTTTAGAGGAAGTTCAAAACGAAAATAACTCATCAATAGAAGAAACTTCTTTGGCAAAAAGTAAGATCAAAGCTGCGAGGGGTATTGTTGATGACATCAGTATGTCAGTGGAAGAATCTGAAGAAGTGCATACTTCGTTTAGAGAAGGTCACAGAGAAGGAACTATTCTAGCCAAAAGCAAGAGTACAAGAAAAAAGATTATCAAAGAAAAAGTAAAGGGATCAAAAAAAGAAAAAATATCATTAATTGAAGAAACTTCATTATCCGAAAGTAAGCAAAAAGTGATGAAAGAAGTTGCAAGCAATATCGATAAACCAGTAAAGAAACCGAAAAAGGAAAGAGAGACATCTAAACATCGCAGAACTTCGGTTACATCTTCTTTTACATCTTCACGGCCTAGAATTCTTTGTGCGGTGTATACACATGCACAACGTCATTCTCAGCTACAATCCATCATTAACACATGGGGATGGAGATGTGATGGTTTTTTTGCTGCATCAACTGTTACTGATCCAGTTGTTGGAGCAATTAAGTTGACACATGAAGGAGAAGAAAGTTATGAAAATATGTGGCAAAAAGCGCGATCAGTTTGGGCTTATATTTATGATCATTACATGGAAGATTATGATTTTTTCTTTTTAGGTGGTGATGATGTACACTTAGTGGTTGAAAATTTACGTGAATATTTGTGGAATATGAAGGAGACTTTGGGTGATGAAATTGTTCTTGGACAACCGTTGTACTTAGGTCAACACATTCCATTATATGGAGGGACACGATACTTTGTTGGAGGGGCGCCAGGAGTTGTGTTGAATAAAAATACATTACAACAGGCTATAGAGAAGACTCTCCCTACATGCTTTGCGAATCACACATTCACAGCGGACGATCGATTACTTTCATTGTGCTTAGAAGATATAGGAATATATGGTAATGATACAGCTGATAGTGAAGGTAAACAAAGATTCCACACAATGGATCCAGAATACATTGTGAACTTTGATGGCAAAAGAGGTTTTTTCAAACGTGTGTATGATTTTTGGGCGATGAAGCATGGGCTCAAAGTAGGCAAAGAGATTGTTTCAAGGAAATCAATTTCATTTCATTATCTCAACAGTTCATACAAAATGAAAAGACACCACGCTTTGTTGTATCGATCATGTCCGTTGGAAAGCAAGTTAAGCACCTCTGTAGTTCAACTTGAAACTCTGGCCATATTGAAAAAGTATAATATTACGGAGGACTTTCTCAAATTCAAATTAATTCAAATGAAATTTGGGGATGATGGAGAAGCTTGATTCATCTAACATGATTTTAAAAAGTTATTTGTACAAATAATTCCATTTATTTTATATAAGTTTTGCATAAACAATCCCTACATTCTTCTTCATAGCCCTGTATCCACCCTCTTTAACTGGTTGTTTCAGCATTTTATCTACAACAGCAAACCCTTCAACAACTTTTCCAAAGCATGGGTCAGCTTCACTCTTTACTGCGTAGGACTGCTGCCCTCCAGGACCATGATTCCTTGTGTTATCAATAGTTGAAACATACCAATCAGGGCCACCTGGTCGACCCGCAAATCCAATAGTATATTTTACATGAGGAAATTTTGGGCTGTATTCCTGAAATGCCACTGAGGTTAATTGGTGCTGAGTAAAGCCACGTCTAGGGCTTAAAAAATGAGAACGTGCTTCAGAGCCAGCGTATGGCTGAGCAGGACCTGCTTGAACAACATGGCCGGCATTACGATGAAAGGCTGTTCCGTCCAGAAGTTGCAAACGAACCATTTCCATAAAATGATAAATGGAGAGTGGCATCAGATCAAGAGGCGCCATTTCTACAACAAATTTATCATTGGGACTATCATCATCCGGAAAATCGAGTTTGATTTCAATTCTATGAGGTCCTTCTCCAAATCTTCATTTCATAATATAAATTTCAAGGTTCATAAGCGATCATATTGGAAAATATTTACCATCAATGTAACTAAATACAAAAGTGCGCTCAACTTACTTTTCTACAACCTCCCTCTTACTTATCACCTGGACATTTTTCTTAAGATCATCTAGTTGTGATGATAGCAATTCATTTGCTTGCTTCAATTCCTTAATCTGTTTCTCACTCATTGAAGGTTTGGGTATTGATTCTTGCATGCCTCGTAATTTTTTTCCTGCTGATGCTTCGGTATCGGAAACGGGTGGAACCTCGCTAATTGCATCAGTTGCATTACTGCTGCTTTTATTGATACCATTATCTGTAAAGATGAGCCCCAAACCTACAGTGATGAAAAGGACCTGAACAGCAAGAAACAAAATTCTACCCAATGACATGTTTGAAGACTTGGATGATTTCAGTTTTCTCCTTGCCCTTCGTTCTTCGCTTCGTATGTTCGCTATCGAGGTCCCGGTAGACGGAGTTTTTTTACGTTGCATCATGATATCTCCTTTCTATGATGAGTAATGAATGATGGTGGACTTAAGTTGGAACGAAAGATTTGTTTTATATCTTCGGTGTTTTTATGGTTTTTCATAGAATTTTTTGTTTCCTTCGAATTTGGTATGTTCTACACGTAGATTGAGCTCTCATGGGATGATTTTGTGTTTTGATTATTAATTAGTCTTGCATATATAATGCTAGATTTATTAGAATTCGTGCAGCACTTTGGGTTTCCTTTTTGCAAATATAAAATTATCCGCCATCAGAGCAACAATGACATTCTTTATATGCCATATTGACTGATCGATATAATCTAATAGTCCTTACTTTCGATAATATTTGACAAATTGTATCTTCATAAATTATATTTATCCACATAAACCTCCAATGATGAGCACAAACTCAACAACTATCTGTTTTGAGAACAAAAAAATCTCATTGGGGCAAAAAATTTGTTAACAATAGGAGGGTGAATAGTTCCTGAACATATTTGTTGAGCATGACGAACAACAAAATGAACTTGAGGAGGATTAGGAACGATTATTCTTGAGTGATCTGATTTTGATGTTGGCACGAAATAGTGAGAAGAAAGAGATTGGTGTTGTGATCTTTCTATAAATTTTCATTAGCAAACAATATGATCTTTCAACCTTTAAACGGTAAGTTCCCAAGATAGTTCTCCCAAAAAGATAAAGTGAAAACTTTTATCTAATTTAATCTATAAAAGTATTTTGTGAATAAATCGTAACAATGAAAGAAAATCTCTTATATATTTTATATCCTGTAAAACAGAATTTGGATTATCTAGAGACTTTAAAACTTTTATGAAATGAAATGTCAGCTTGTCACTGGTTTTCTTTGGCAGCTTCGAGCAATCAAAGCACGACTGCTGATAATTCTGCTGAGTTTGTGAAAAATGAGGACGAAGGAGGAATGAAGAAAAATGTTCTTTGTTTGCTGACGTCACACTATCTATCTATGTTATAAATTACACCAAGTCACTCTTGGGTCGTACATATCAATCAAATGTTTATTCTATTATTTAATTCGAAAGAGAACATGGCACAACGTAAGGATGAGGAAGCGACACGATTAGCTCTTGAATCGCTAGGATCAAGATTGGCATCAACATCTACATACGAAGCCTCTGTAATTCGAGATGCCACTTTCAGCTCAGCTCCAATATTGACAGGTATTGGATACCCTGACCTTCGAACTCTTGCACCTTCTTATAATCCTAAGACTGGACATGAGGGTTTTCAATCAGATATCCCACACTTTCTTACAGTTTTAAGACGTACGCAATCTGCTTTAGCAGAATTGTTAGAATCTGATCCATCGCAAATAGAATCAAAAGAAGCAAACATTTTTCGAATGAAAATACAAATGTTGACGTTTTTCCTTCAAACACATGCCAGTACACAGAACATGTCAAAAGAAGATTGGCTTCCTATCAAAAGTACTCAACGATCAGAAGATAAAAAGCGCTCAATTGCCTTGACATCTAACTCCAAAGTTACCTCACTCACCCGTGAGGATCTACAAAAACGACTCAACGATAAAAAATCAAGACGGATGAAAGAACTTCAGAAAAATGCTCGTCTCACCAGATCACAAAGATTAGAAGAAATTAAGAAAGGAACTCTTAATGATGGTGAAGATGATTGCAAATATGAAAAATCAACTTCTTTGTCATTTGGAGCTCAAATATTGTGTAAACGAAAATCAATGATGGATTGGAAAAAAATCAATTGTGACACAATTGAGCCCCATGGTGATAATAAAGAAGATTACTGGGTGGAGATATTATTACAAAAACAAGCCAGAAGAGAGGCAAGACGAGAGAGGAGGAAGCTAAGACTAGAGCAAGTTCAAGAAGAATCTGTAAAAAAGGTGCACTCTGTCAAAATAAAAAAAGAAAGTGAAGAATGCGAAGGAGGGAGTACTAGTGAGGAGGAATTTGAATTTCAAGATGACGATAACCAACAGAAAAAATATAATGAATTATCAATACAGAGAAAAAAAAGCGCATCTTCTTCTTCTATGAATGGAACCTTTCAACCAGATAATATTGTATCTGCATCGTCTCTAGAAGCCGCCACACCAAAAACATTCATCACATCATCTGACATGGGTACTTCCACGGATCTATCTTGTCCCCTATGTCAGCGATCTTTTCCACGGAATAATATGTCTGAAGTTGAAGCAAATTTATTCATTAACAATCATATGGAACGATGTCAAAGAAGAAGTCGTAAACGGAAACCTATTGGGACGTATAATGATGACATAAGAGATAGAAAATTACCACTTCAAAATAATGTACCATTTCAATCAAGAAGAGATGATAACCATACCGACATAGATGATATTAGTGATGATGATGGTTATATACTGGCAGGGGACATAAAGTCAACATCTAAGAGAAAATACATCTCCTCAAAATCCAAAGCTTCTAAAAAAAATAATCCCAAGAGATATAAATCACAGATAAGAACTCACAAACGAAGTTCCAAAAAAAACTCCCTTGATGATTTCGAACTTCCTGTATATACTGATCGAGTTGAAGATTGGATGGACGATTTTATAATCGCAGCTTCAAGTGGTTCTCAGACAATGTCAGAGAAAGATCCTAACGAAAAGCCTCCTGGAATGGTAATATACCCACCCAATCTCATCGTACCAGCCTGGATTAATAATCGATTGTTTGGATACCAAAGAACTGGGTTGAAATGGATGTACGAGTTATTTCAGCAACAATCTGGAGGCATTGTGGGCGATGAAATGGGATTAGGTAAAACAGTCCAGATCTGTGCATATTTGCAATCTATGATTATATCAAGACAAATTTCAAGCATTTTAATTGTATGTCCTGCTACCTTATTGATTCACTGGTTACAAGAGCTTGCAAAGTGGGCACCAGGATTACGAAGAATATTGATTCACAAAGCTGGTGAAAGAGCTGATGGGTTCTCTCGTGATATTTCAAGAGGCATGTTAAAGTCCTTGGATAAGTGGATTAGCATAGCTAGGAAAGAGTATTCAAACGAGCCTCTGAACGAGAAAGATCTTGAAGAAGAAATAGAATACTCGGGTTTAGAAGATGGTTTTTTCTGTGGATCAGGTTATGTCGTCGTGACTACATTTGAAAGTGTAAGAAGAAAATCGGAAGTTTGGACTAGCCACGAATGGGATTACATAATTGTAGATGAAGGACAAAAAATACGCAACCCAGATGCCGAGGTTACACTGGCGTGTAAAAGATTTAGAACATCGCAAAGATTACTTCTCAGTGGGACACCTATACAGAATGACCTTAGAGAGCTTTGGTCATTGTTTGATTTTGTCTTTCCAGGTCGTTTAGGTACACTACCAACCTACGAAACCGAATTCGCAGATCCAATTAAACGGGGTGGATACTCCAATGCATCACCAATGCAAGTTCAAATAGCATATAGAAGTGCTTTAGTTTTAAGAGATTTAATCAATCCTTATCTTTTGAGGAGGCAGAAAAAAGATGTGAAAGAAGTCAGTCGGTAAGAAATTATTTTTGACCACTTTTTGCAACTTTATGGATTATTTCTAACGCTAAACTTTGTCATGATTAATGCTAGAATGCCAGGAAAAACTGAGCAAGTCCTGTTTTGTCGTTTAAGCAATAAGCAACGGTCATTGTATAAATCATATCTTGCATCTGACGAAGTGAAAAATGTTATCAGAGGAACAATCCAGAGTTTCAGAGCTATCACAAACCTTAGAAAAATCTGCAATCACCCCCATTTAATGGGTGATACTGACGACAGATTCTCGAAATTATCAGATTCGTCATCAGAAGAGGACGGACACTTTCAACAGAATGTATCAGATATGCAGCTCGTGAATGACTCAGGAAAACTAGAGGTTTTGGCTAAAATCTTGCCTCTTTGGAAAAAGCAAGGACATCGAGTCTTGCTATTTTGCCAATGGAAAAAAATGCTTAATATTCTTCAAAAATTCGTTGTTAAGCAGGAATGGAAATTCTTCCGAATGGATGGAAATACTAATGTAGCGTCTCGTCAACAGATGGTGGACAAATATAACAACGATGAATCTATCTTCTTGATGTTGATGACTACAAGAACTGGGGGTGTTGGATTAAACTTAACCGGTGCGGACAGAATTATTATTTATGACCCAGATTGGAATCCACAAACGGATATTCAAGCTAGAGAAAGATCATATCGTTTCGGGCAAAAAAATCATGTCACCATATATAGACTAATAACTGCAGGGACGATAGAAGAAAAAATCTACCATCGTCAAATTTTTAAAACAGCCATGTCTAACCAAGTATTGCAGGATCCCAAACAAAGAAGATTATTCACTCGAAAGGATCTAAAAGATTTATTTACTTTGAAAGAGGACGTTCATAGTATACAAGGTGGAGGTGACGGCAAGACAGAAACTGTCAGGATTATTAAAGGCAATGGCGTAATTAATCCAGAAAATTTACAGGAAAAAACCGCAGGTTCCTCAAAGGACAATACAGATACTCTCAATGCAGTGCTAAGGAGCAAAGGTCTTGCTGGTATATTTGAGCATGACTCTCTTGGCCTCTCCTCTACTAAAAAGACTATAGCTGATTTTGAAATGGAAGAGGCTGCACTGGCACAAGTAGAGAAGGCAGCTGAGAGACTCGAGTCTAGTGTTCCCATCACCACAATTGAGAATCAATATGAGCCGACATGGACTGGATCTGAAGATAATAAATCAGAGGGATTGTCTACAAGAGGAGCCAAAAAGAAACTCATTTCTTCAAAAGATGCTAATAATAGTAATATGTTTGGAAGGAACGAACAAAAGCAACGAAATGATCAAAATGATTCCTCATCTAGAATTGATATGGGATTTGGTGGAGCCAATATAGTTGGTGCTAGGAAAGCGAGTGCAGCGTTGGGACAATCATCCACTACACTTCTTTCTAACTTGAGAAATCGAAGGCAGGACTTAGCGACTATAAATATAGAATAAAATGGCTGATGATCAGTTTAGGTAAATGCTATTTTAATTTATTTCATCCAATACAAAAATTATTTTGTGTGAATCATCAAGTTTCAATCTTAGTATTGTTATCTTCATATTGTGAATTATCATCTTCAGTAACGCTTTTATTTAAATTCAAAGTAGAGTTCGTATTGGATTCGATCGTAAGCTTGGTGTTTTTGTCATTGTCGTGTTTTTGTAAGTCCAAGACCTGCACTCGTTTGTTATCATCAAAATCTGTTGAAATTTTTTGTGGAATATACTCTTTCCTACCATACAGTTCAAGCTGTCTCATTTTACTCAAAAACGAATTTTCTCCTTCAGATTCTTCTTTTAAAATACTGCCTTTAATTGTTGGCAAAATAGAACCCCAGTAAGATTCCTTTTTATCAGTTTTTTTCTTTTTTTTCCCTTTCAATGAAAAAGTTTCTTTCACTAAAGTTACGCATAAAGTATCACAATGATGGTCCAACCATGTGCGGAAAGGTACTGTGAGTCCAAGGAATGTATACATCCAAAATTGATATATCTTTATTTGCTTAAATATTTTGTTCTTATTCTTTTTCAAATGGTCAGCGGTTTTTGATAAGAATGAAGAATATAATGGATTATCATGTGTTCGATGTGCCAACATTTTGGGTTTGAATCCATCAACTTCAATGTATGAAGGACAAAACACGTGTGAGAATCGAAAGTTAGGTTTAGGATGAGGAGTATAAACAAAAAACGGTGAAACATAAATTACCTTGGATATCAGTAAAGAATTCTGTATAGTCGTCCTTGTATGCTTCATTTCTCACAAAATCCTTCTGCTGTTGGAGATAATCGTCACGAGCTTTTGCATTTCCCAAAACAAGAAGTTTAGAGAATGAGATTTTACTATACGGGGCTGCAGTTGATGAAATAAGAGACGCCCGTTTCCAAACAGATACCATTGTTTGATCATTCCAATCATCAAATTCATATACTTTTGTTGCTGTATGTGTTATCACTTTTTTAGGAATACGAGGCATAGTGAGTGGTTTTTTCTTTGGGATATTCTGATTTACCCCGGATGATATTTGTTTATCATGTTCGTCGTCTTCTTCTCCTTGATAGTGAAAACATCGAACTTTCCAAATAACATTTGGCTTGCTTTTTCGCAATGATTCGATGTAGTTCTCTAAATCCTCAGATGAAGACAATGCGTTCGCAAGATATTTCCTTGTACTGCATGTGTAAGCTTCAATTACATATAAAAACAAACAAGTCCATACAAACCAAGGAGCAAACGGATTTCCCCGAAGTATGATCTTTCCTACAATGAACAAAAAGGTGTTTATGACATGAAATATAACTTGGTTGTGATTTTGTCTCAACTTAGAAAGTGAGAGAAGGGGGTTTTCTATTAGATAATCTTTCACTTTGACTAAGGATGAAAACCATAAAATAAGAGAAAGAACTGCGGGTTTGACATGTCGAAGATTTGAATATGAAAAGGTGCTTGTTTCACTTTCTAGACCAGTTAATGAGACTGTGTCAGATAATCTTGGAGATCCTGTTTGCCAAAAGACTTGCCCTGTTTCTTGGTCTATAATGGCAGATTCTGAAAAAATAGAAGATAGTTTATATTTTGGTTGCTGTGAAGAAATGGGTGCGGTTGTTTCAGAAAATGATTTAAAGCTACTCTTTGAGTGAATTGGAACAATCCATATGAAGAAAAGAAGATGTGGCTTCATATCACCGCAGTATAATATTAATGTGGCTCAGCCTTCCTTATGCTATAGACTTAGGATGATATTTATGCTTCAGCTTTTAATTTAGTGAAGATGATGAAATACTGTCATACTGCGAGTGTCCAAAAATAAGTTGGACAATGTTGACTGATGTCATGAGCATAGGTTATTGTTTTTTCTATTTTTTTATTTTTTTATAGTACAATTTCCTATTAATTTCATCATGATTCAAAAGACCAAACGCAAAGAGGAAGATGAATCTCAATTTTAGCTTTTTCTTTTTTTCAATATCAAACTCATTTAAACATAGCTGATACTAACGCTGTAAGTTGAAGTTACATGACTGGGCTTTCATTGAAAATCTGATTCAACAATTCTTTGGATACTATCAACGTTTGTAGAAAATAAATAGCTTTCCACGCGTAAATGTAATGCTCACCATTTCGTCCATCAAGAAATATGCTCATCTATCTCATATTTTCATTCAAAGATTTGTTCAACTTCTACTTCTGAACAAGGTAACTCAGTGAGTTTCTACGATCAAGATGAAATCATTTGCCATCGTCCTTCTTGCTCTTGCCTCAGGTGTCACCTCCTTCGCACCCAGTTTGAGCTTTCACAATGCTAGAACATCCTATTTATCTATGGCTACTACACCAACTGAAGGTAACGGAGGTGGAGTAGTTATCACTGGGTCTGCTGGAGGAGTAGGATTTGCTTATGCAGGAGAATTCTTGAAACGTGGATATGATGTAGTGATTTGTGATGTAAAGGACTGCACTGCGGCTGTTGCAGCTCTTGAAAGTCGTTATCCCAATGGTGGAAAAGTTTACCAAACAAAATGTGATGTGTCCGATAGTGAAAGTGTAGCTGCTTTGGGAGAGTTTGCTAAGGAGAAGTTGGGAACTATTGGCTACTGGATTAATAACGCTGGTATCAATGGAGGACGTAGGGCACTTAGAGAAGTGCCTGTAAGCCAGGTTGAGATGGTTGTAAAGGTTAATTTACTTGGAATTTTATTAAGCACAAAGGTTGCGATGGATATCATGGCAGACCAGGTAAGAACAGTGACTCAATATTTTCAATATGATAGGTGGAAAAACCTTAACTTTTGTATCTTATATATGCTATCTGCCTGCTCAATTGGTCGAACAAAAAAGGCTGGTTTTACTGGACACATTTTCAATACCGTAGGATCTGGTGTGAAAGGGGGCGGAACTCCAGGATATGCATGCTACGGAGCAACGAAGCGTGGTCTTCCTCAGCTAACTGCCTCTCTTGTTGATGAACTTGATAAGGGAGTACAAGGATATGATAAGATTAATACTTCTGGAACTATCCAGGTCCATTCTCTTTCCCCCGGTATGGTTTTCACAAAATTATTATTGGATGACTCTACACCAGAGTTACGTAAATTCCCTTTTGGTGTTTTAGCAGCTCAACCAGAGGAAGTTGCAGAGGACTTGGTTCCTAAAATTCTAGCCACTACTAGTAATGGAGGAAGTGTTGAATTTTTGACAACAGATAGGATTTTGACCAAATTTTACGAGAGGTTTATTTTGCAAAAGAAGAGTGAATATATCGATGATGACGGAAATGTTATCAAAGTCCCTGGAGAACAATATGATGCGGATGGAGTGCGAGCTCTTTACTAAGTCGATATAAATAAATCTAGATCAAATACAACATGTGCAATTTGTGTTCTGATTTTGTTCGTCCCATAATCATTTTTTTATAATATAAACTTTTGCAAAATAAGTCATATTTTTTCATCTTTGTCGAGTGCATACTAATTTGAGCCTCCACCAACTAAATGCATGAGATCATGATCTTGTCCCAAGTCACAACGACATTCTCAATTTTCAAGGTAAAAAATATGTGTTTAGAGAAATGGTGACAGCTCAATAAAGATTTTTGCCTATTATGTAGATTTCGCTTTGTTGACTATTCTTTTTTCACAAATGCGAAAGGGGTGTTACAAGTGTCGTAAACTATGTTTTTATCTCATTGTCAAAAACTGCCGTGTTCAAAATTAAAACAAATCATTTCTAATATTCAATAACAATATTTATGTATTTATTTAGGATAGCTCATGATCATACCCCTATTTTAAAAAACGACAAAACATTTTTGTATTGGACCGTTTCCAGATCTTCACTGGTTAAAGTGGAGTCTAAATTGTGGCGTCTAATAATCAAAACTTATACCAAATTCTTTTTCCTTGTAATACTTTAATTTTATTTCTTGCGTACCGACAACGCAAATGTTGCTAGCAGATTTGCTTCAACCTTATGCATCTGTGTTCGTCAAGACCAGCTTGTTTTACATGAATATCGAGTCTAGAAAATTGTTAAATGAATATATTATGACAAATCATATAATATCGATTTTCGGCACTATTGTTTTAATTGCCTTTTGACAAGGGAGCGCAAAGTGCATGAATGATGAGAATTTTATTTATTATTTGTTTCCTTAAGAATGGGATCATGAGAACATTACACAAGGTTTTTTGTTAGTTGAAGGAACGGATATTTCCAAAGATTTGTCCTATCATCCTTGTCCTTATCTGGGCTCATAAATTTGCATGTTCGTAGCACAAGAAGAGATGAAAATCACAAGTGCAAATCTAGTATACCTACGCTAGAAGTACTAAGGTAATTATGCCACAATTACTGGAGAATCCAATCGTAGATGGTCTTCTCCATTTATATTATCAAGCATGTAGATTTCAGTATGATACTCGTAAATATTGATCAAGTGAGTAAGCATAACAATGCAGGACTCAAACACGTCATAGTTTGAGACAGAATGTCTCGATAGGTGCGTGAACAAATTCACTTCCACTATAATGCTGACATCATAATTGCGTTATTCAAATTTTCGGTATTGTACGTTCTGTTTGTAGAAGGGTTACGGTTTGTAGCATCATCCAAAAGTAGTTCTATATTATTATGAACACACATATATCTTCAGTGGTCACATGCACTCAAATTGCAAAGGAGTGATTCTCATCAGATGTTTTTTGTTTTGTACTCGTAGATTACATAGAATTATGAATATAATATCTTAAACGAATACATTCAACGAGCTGCTGTACGTACATGGGAAAAACAATACCTAGTGAAATTTTCTTTTCATCTTTTTCATAAACGTTTAGGTATTTCAGCATTTGGAAAGAATTAAATAGGCGGTATTTGCCCTATATGTTTCATTTTGAAATTGATCCTGCAAGAACGAAAAGATTGTTCAAACATGAAAAAGTAAGCTTCTACAGTAGGAACTACCATATTTCTACATAATATTGGAAACATCTTAGTATAAGAGTACGTACGTGAAGCATCGAGACATAGCCAATGGGCAGTTTTCGTACCATAGAACTCTTTGGTTCTGAATAATTGTTCACAAACGAAGAAGAATAGGAATGTCCTCGCTTTGCCCAAACATGTTGCGCCGTTTGAGTCAAAACTCTATTCAAAACAAGATTAGAGCTAGGCTTCTATCATCTTCAAGTAAGAGTACTGGAAAGTTTAATGTATGTCGCGCTCTAGCCGGTCAACAAAGTACGATTTTGTCAGCTCAAAACGTGAATAAGAATGAAACTTTAAATCGTCGCCTCAAATCCTCCGCTGCTGTAGAGGATGAAGCACCAAATTCCATTGATGATGCCGCTGCTGCTCTTGATGGTAATTTAGACATCAACCTAGAAATCCCAACAGAAGCAAATGAAATGAAAAGTTCTTCGGTGCAAGATTTTACTAGCAACAAACTTAAATCTGGTACTCCTTCTCCATGGGCTGTGTTCGACGCATGGGGTGCTGGAGACGCAATTGCACCTGCTCTCTCCGCTGAGGAAGAAAATATGTTTTCACCCAGTGCTGTGGAAATTCCCATGACTGACGATGACAGGTCGGGATTACCTAATGATACTGATATCCTAGAAGCTTATGATAAGCATCTACAGAGAAACAGTAGTGTGCACTTCGGGTATCCTTACAATCTCATGTACAATCACGAAGAATTGTACCAGTTCATGAAGTACACCATAAACAATCTGGGAGACCCTTACATACCCAGTAATTATGGAGTTCATTCTAGGCAATTTGAATGCGCCGTTATTGATTTCTTTGCCAAACTTTTCAAAGCAGAGAAAGGCTCTTACTGGGGGTACGTCACCACATGTGGAACTGAAGGAAATTTACATGGCCTTTTGTTAGCAAGAGAATGTCACCCAGATGGAATTCTTTATTCCTCTAAAGAAACCCACTATTCTGTTTTCAAAGCTGCAAGATACTACAGGATGGATGCTAAAGCTATCCCTACCTTGCCCATGGGAGAAATTGACTATGACCACTTGGCGATGGAAATCGCAAAAAACAGAGATAGACCTGTAATTATGAACGTCAATATTGGAACTACTGTCAAGGGTGCCGTTGACAACCTTGATAGAATTCTACGCATCCTACATAACCTAAATATTCCCAGAGAAAGATTTCACATTCATCTTGACGGAGCTCTTTTCGCTATGATGTTGCCATTTGTTGACTTCGCTCCCGAAATTTCATTCAAGAAGCCTGTCGACTCAATTGCTGTATCTGGACACAAGATGCTTGGAGCCCCTATGCCTTGTGGAATTGCATTTGCAAGGAAAGAACATGTAAAGAAAGTAGAACAGCGCATTGATTATTTGAACTCCGTCGATACCACGATTATGGGAAGTAGAAATGGACAAGCAGCTTTGTATATGTGGTATAGTTTGAGAAAGAAGGGAATGGAAGGATTGAAGAGGGATGTTAACCATTGCATGGAAACTGCATGCTACCTCCGTGATAAATTGACTGATGCTGGGTTTACTTGTCGTCTTAATGATCTTTCCTCCACAGTGGTTCTCGAACGTCCTATGGACGACGCTTTCATTAAACGATGGCAACTGGCATGTGAAGAAGACATTGCGCATGTAGTCGTTATGCCCAATGTCACCAAAGACAAAATCAATACATTCGTTGAAGAACTCATTGAATGTAAAGATAACTTTGGACGTATGGAACCTGTAAGATCTGGAAGTCCTTTGACACAATTATGCTGTTCAAGCTGGGGTGGTGACGGGAGCTCTGTTTCACCTGTTGGAGACTTCAAAAGCGAATAAATCAGTATGTTTTTTGTAAATGAGAAAGTAGACAGAAAATGACTTTCGAAAAATATATAAATTGGCATCAACCATAACGTCATTGGATTTCCAAATTCCTCGAGACATTTTTTCATGTACGCGATTCATGAAAACGCTAAGGTCAAGATATTTTCATCACATATTCAACAATATTAAATCGATAAATGTTTCATTTTATAAAATAAATATATAACCTTCTGTGTCACAATAACAGGTTTCGTATCTAAAGTAAAAATTTTAATTTCATTCAATACTCGTAGCATCTGAAGTGAACATTCTCTGCTAACATACTTTATCTTTTACTTTGCCGAAAGAGTAAAAAAAATACACCTGAAATTGCTTTGGTTATATTTCGATATTACACTCCTCGTTAAATAAAGCACAAGTTCCATAACAAGATAGTGTCCTGTAGAATATTTAAAATTCGGATCAAATGACAGATGCTACTTTTATTTATTTGATTTCAGTGGTGCCAAAAAAATGCATTCAAAGAACTTCATGTCAATATAACAGAAATCCAGAATAAATGCTGAATAATATGTGTCGTCAAATCGGCTGTTGCTGATTAATTTCTTTTAATGCAATTTGCCATTGCTAGCTAAATCCAAAAAAGAAATTGTATATCACTTTCCTTTTATGAATAATTGCAGTATTATCATTGCTCAATAATTTGCAAACTTCTTCAAAATACTTAATGAGTTGTAAACCTATTTGTGAAAATTTCATAATCTTTGATATCTTCATTGACAAAAGAAATATTGGTGACGTTAAAAAAAAAACCAAGTTTATTTCAGGTTAAGATCTCCATAAAAACATGTGTTTTTGACACTTGTATTTCATAACAAATTTTGGAGAAGCCAGAAAATTTGAAGAATGTGGAACAAACATGATAAATAACATGAGAAGAAAAATAAGAATTTCTGTAGAGGACTGTATCCTAATGAATCTTTTTTCAAAAGCTTCATATCCATGCTCTATTTTGCGATGTAATTGCACTAAGATAAGAAGGCTTTATTATCAACTTTTATGATGATCACAAATATTGATATGCAGCAGAATCAATGAATTTGCTGGCGAATAACATTATGTTTTGTATTATTTTTTTTATACCTTCGATTTTATTCTCTCATTTAAGTGTCGGCGAACAAAGAATGTCCAATCATGATAGAAATATTTCCTCCTTCTCAAAACTAGAATTCTGCATTACCGGGATACCTGGGAAATGCGATTGCATCTCTAATGTTTTCAATGCCACAAACGTAGGTTACTAACCTTTCGAATCCAAGCCCATAACCAGAATGAGGTACAGAACCATAACGCCTCAAATCGAGGTACCACCAATAATCCTCTGGGTCTAGGTCAAGAATCTCCATTTTTTTCAAAAGAATATCAAGACGCTCCTCCTGAAAAAGTATTTGAAGACATGTGAATTTAAATGTGGTGCAAAATATTAGCCTTACGAAATTCTTCTTTGGATTTGCACTTACTCTTTGACTTCCTCCAACTAATTCTCCAACGCCAGGAACAAGTAAATCCATTGCATTTACAGTTTCACCATTATCATCGTCATTATCCCTCATGTAGAAAGCTTTGATTGATTTGGGATAATTATACACAAAAACGGCGCTTTCGAATTTGGTTTCTGCAAGCCATCTTTCATGCTCAGTGGCTAAGTCAGTCCCAAATTCAACTTCTGGAAACTGCCACTTTGATGGGTCCTTTGTTATTTCTTCCTGCAAGTATTCAACAGCTTCTCTATACGAGACTCGTATGAAAGGTTTTTCTACAAGTTTTTCTAAGCGGGCTAGCAGAGCTTTATCGTAAAAATTGTTGAAGAATTGTAAATCTTCCTTACATCTATCCAATGCCTTTGCAACAACAAATTTCAACATATTTTCTGCATTGTCCATAGCAGATGTTAGATCAGCAAATGCCATTTCAGGTTCTACCATGTGAAACTCTGCAAGGTGGCGAGCAGTTTGCGAGTTTTCGGCTCGGAATGTGGGACCAAATGTATAAATATCTCCTAGTGCACATGCATGAGTTTCACCGCCAAGCTGTCCTGATACCGTAAGATACGCAGGTTTTCCAAAAAAATCTTCGCTGTAATCCACGCCAACAGAGGCTTTATTATCATTTTCAGAGGAAGGATTCGCCAGTTCATCTTTGATGGCAAGAAGTTCAGTAATATGGGGCGCTAAATCGTCTTTGCTGATACCTTCCTCTTTCAGCCTACGGATTTCGTCACCCTTTGCTTTGATCTTTTCTTCAAGCTGAGCCCTTTGTTCACCTGTTAATTCTACTGATTCTGAAGTCTTGTCACTCTCTTTTTGAATGGTTGGGAGAGAAGTCACATCATCAAGATCAAGTGTTGTTACTCTAAACATCTCACCAGCTCCTTCACAGTCACTAGCAGTAATTAGTGGAGTTTGTACATACACAAAACCAGCCTTCTCTTGGAAGAACTCATGAATACCTCCTGCCAAAGTTGATCTCACTCTAGCAACTGCAGCGACTGTATTAGTACGCGGACGAAGATGGGCAATTGTACGGAGATATTCCAATGAATGACGTTTCTTTGCCAAAGGATATGTATCTGGTGGACATGCTCCAACAACCCTTAGAGAATTTGCAACAAGTTCAATCGCAGACTTATCTTTTCCTTGGGAAGGTGTGAGAATTCCAGATGCTTCGACAGCGGCACCAGTACTTAACTTGGAAATTTCTTTTTTGAATGTGAGAAAGTAATAAAACACGAGTGAATCACATAAATGTTACAACCGCTTCCCAGCGGCGTTTCTTGCAAAATTATAAATAACTCGTACCATTTTTAGTATCATCATCAATTTCATCCAGACTTAACACACATTGTACACCTTTAAGATTGGATCCATCGTTGATTTCAACAAAAGCCAATGTCTTTTGCTTTCGTACAGTTCTCACCCATCCTTTGATTAATACTGGTTCTTTTGATTGGACAGATTCATGATCACTTTTGATTTCTGATGTCTTTACTCTTTTCAGAACAGTTGAAGTACTTGTGGCATCGATTGTGCTCATTTCTAATGTGGTAAACTTCCGTGCTTGATTGACAACTGAAATGTCTTTGTTGGAATAAAATATATTAGAATTGTGGGCAAAAAGACGCCTAGCGTTCGATGTCCCATGTTTGTGAGAAAATGAAAGAGCTGAGGATTGCGATTGCTTCATGGAGCTACAAATAGCAGCGAGGACACAGGAGGATCTTCCCATTTTTTGGATGAAACCAGAATTGAAGGGACTGCTTCTACGTTTCTTGTAAGATGTGGATACATTCATGGAAACTTGCGAAATTTGAGTCTCAGTAATCACTGCTGTAAAGGGACTCCGAAGTACTCGAGATGTTCGAGGTGGAGAGAAGATTGTGAACGCTCCTGATATTCTTTTTCAGTAATTCAGAAGCTTTGCTCACAATTCCGCTGATGCACGAGTGATGATGGCCGTGAGAATGACGTATTTCTCATAAATACATTGAAAAAGGTTAGTAGAGCTGGTATTGCACTCAAACTAATCAATGATTGGCTTACATGTGTAATTTTATAACAAAGAACAAATCAAACATAAAAGACGTAAGTCGGTCCGTATGGAAATATGCAAATCTTTAGTAATGTGTTTGAACTCACTAGTTTAGATGCCATTTTTGATAGAATCTTCTATGTTGTTGTAATTCACCTCATAATACCTATATGAATTTACTTACACACTTGGCATTTTAAATAAAAAACGTCTAATTTATGCTGCAGTTCACGTGGTGGATTTAATATGAAGCAAAATGCGAGGAAGTTCCAAATCAAGGACAATAAAGTAAAATATTCCAATTGGACAAACCTTCCTTTGCCTAATCTTTGTGATCAGGAAATCATTGGGATCATTGAGCATTATCAACATCCATAATATCATCAGTTTAACATAAGCGAAAATGACAAGTATAGTTGAAATTTTCGAAGCTATGGGCAAAGCTGTGCAAGGAAAGAGTGGGAAAACACTTCAAAGAAAGTTCAAGGTAAAATGATATATCCAGAAGCAATGATGAGCGCACTTGCATTGGCTGCAAGGAATTACACGAAATATTTTATTTCATAAGTACTCACATATTTTTCATCAAATAGGGAAAAGTGGTTTTTCGTGTTTCAGGCACAGATGTAGTGTACTCGTTAGATCTCAAAAGTGCAACTCCATCTGTTTCCAAAGGAGAAATTCCAAAAGCTGATTTGTACGTGACTGTGAGTGAAACGGACCTGCAAAAACTGATTCACAAAAAATTAAAACCACAAGAAGCTTTCATGAAAGGAAAATTGAAGATTAAGGGCAATATGGCTTTAGCAATGAAATTAAACGCGGTTTTAGCATCATCACGTAAATTTCTACCTCGGGCAAAATTGTGAACTAAAACATGCTAACTTGGATAAAGTTGAATAACATCAACCCTTACAAGTTTGACGTTGAATATGATCATTTTTTTGAACTATTCTCACAAATGAAAATCTTCTAGGCCCTTCAGCTTTTTTAATTTAGGATTAAAGAAGAAAGGGAACAAAAAGTTAGTGAACTTACTCTCCTTAAAAATTTATCTGCATCGAATCTATGACATAATGCCCCTCATTGCATCAACACAAATATAAATATTCTTTTATTGCAATCAACAAAAATTGAAATGCGTACTCATACAAACCCAAACCAGAAGTTTTGCTTTAAAGTCTCACCTAGATACAAATTCCAAGAAAATTTCTCTCTCTAAATTTCCTTATCCTACATTCATATTTCAGCTCTTTTTATCAGCACTCTATATTTTTATATGTCTCTTGCAATAAAAAGCAAAAAAGACGAATAAAAAATACAAAAATACAAATCTTATGATTACAACGTTATAAAGCAATTATATAATGAATTTATCATCTAACCCCTCTGAAACCATGAGCTCAAAAACTCTGCTATGATAATTAAAAATCTCAATGCA
>Ga0209092_10001635_pt1 | contig 21514 bp, 11 predicted proteins | sample FraStrMetagenome_FD_187446 | JGI IMG/M metagenome (GOLD analysis project Ga0209092, IMG submission 187446) | Marine eukaryotic phytoplankton communities from Arctic Ocean - Fram Strait ARC3M Metagenome (SPAdes) (version 2) | ecosystem: Environmental > Aquatic > Marine > Oceanic | place: Fram... | reverse complement strand
CATCACCGCCGCAGCTATGTGGAAGAAATTCTTTCCCATCCTCTGCTGCTGCTGGACGATATACACCTGAACAACAACCTAACAACATGTATGAATCAATGCAAGATCTTGATATTTTGTTTTGCATTATTCAATCACTGCAATATAAGAGAAATACGAAAAGCAAAATCGTCAAAGGAATATCAACAGCAATGTGCTTGTACGTGAATTTATAAAATCCACTTCCATGACGAAACCAAAAAAACAATGGAGTAAAAATACCCATGGGCAATTCATATACATGAGACTGCAGCAATTCAATATTGCAAAAGATATAATCCTGTACAAAAGGTACTTTTTTGTTTTGAATCTCACGTTCATATCATTTCAAATTGGATCCAATGTCACTTATATACTGAGTCAAATCATCGAAAGTTCACTAGTCATCACCAAATCAACGAAACCAATGAATGGGAATGATTAGTGAAAGAGTTGAAAGATTCAATGCCCGATAAATTCGTTGCTAAGCTCGTGGAGAAACTCAAAAATACATTAAAAATTATCATTGGTGGATTTATGTCCTGCTACCTCATGTTTTGAAAGGCGCACAAGGACTTTTGATTCTTGTCACTGGCTTCATCTTAATCATACAGAGTGAGAATATAGTAGATCTGCTGAAAGACTATTCTGCTCTCTTTGTGATATCAGAAACGCACAAGTTATTATTCAATTTTGCGGATAGGGGCTATGTTGGTTCTATATTGTCACAGAAAGCTCTAGAAGTAAAAGTCAAGAAATATCATAAAGAAAGTGAAGAAAAAGGGAATAAGGCATGGCTCACATTAGCTCCATTCTTGTTAGGTGCTATTTTCTTCGGATATTGGATTAATATTGCACTTGGACAGGCAGACGGCAAATACGTTGAACAAGCTTATCCTCTTTGTCCTCTTGCTACAAAATTCAATCAGATTCAAAGATTTATTGATATTATTGGAGACGGAACATGTCAGTTTCCGCAAGGAAAAGGAACCAATGTTATTGAATGTGGATGGGACGGTGGTGACTGTGACACAATAAACGAAAGGTATCCCAATTGTACCGTCAACGACTTTGCTTTATTAGGAGATGAAACGTGCAACGGTTTTGCTTATAATAATTTAGCATGCGGATTTGATGATGGAGATTGTATTTTATTGAATCAGCAAAAACGAGAAATATATCCCATGTGTGCTGTAGAGAATATAGGATGGATTGAAGATGGTTTTTGTGATGAGGAAAATAATGTTGACGATTGCTCATTTGATGGGAATGACTGTGTTCCTGTAATGGATGTAATAGGTGATAGATACGATGAATGGCAAAAATGGATAGGAGGCGTGCTTGGGCACGATGGAAGTGTTTACGGTATTCCATATGAAGCAAATAAAATCTTGAAAATAGACCCGTCTCAAAACGCAACAAACCCAACAGCTCTCGTGGGAGATAATTTAGGAGACAAAGAGAGTAAATGGAATGGTGGCGTCGTAGGAAGTAATGGCATCATATACGGCGTGCCATCTGATGCGAAGTCCATCTTGACTTTCAACACGACTTCAGAGAAAACACAACTTATTGCAGAAAATCATGAATTGCTACTTGAATCTTCTTTCGCTGACGGTGTCTTAGCCAATAATGGAATGATTTATTTCACCCCATCAATATGCGACAAAGTAGTAAAATTTGACCCATCCAATTTAGAAGATCCTCTGATAAAAATTGGAGATGATCTTGGAAATGACATGGATAATATCAGGAGTGGGGTTCTCGGAAGCGATGGCAATATCTACGCCATGCCATATCACGGAAATCAAGTACTTAAGATAAAAGTCGCAGATGACACCACATCATTTATTGGTGATGAATACTCAGGCCTTGGCAAGTGGAGCAATGGAGTACTGGCAAAAGATGGACATATATATGCCTGCCCATATGAGGCGAGCCAAATATTACAGATTAATATTGAAAGCCAAACTACAAATTTGGTAGGACCTGATTTTGGTGATGGTGGCTTCAAGTGGAGCGGCTTTGTAGAGGGAGAAGATGGCTTCCTGTATGGAATGCCATTTTTATCTAATGAGCTTCTTCGATTCGATCCTATCAATCACAAAGCCACGCTAATTTCATTTTCGGAAGATTTACGAGGTATTTTGAAATACGATGGTGGAGTTAGGGCGGACAATGGTTTCATTTATGGAATTCCTTACGTTGTAGATCAAGTCTTATCCATTGCACCTGTTAAGTTAAGACCCTAAGTTATAAACATAATTACATCATATTCTAGTAATTTCATAGGCTGATAAGATCGTTCTAATGATTAAATGCGATCAATAAGAACACTGCATTTCCAATCTTAATTGAAATCCTCTACATATATGTATGTTTTCACATTATATTTTATCGATACCACAAACCTCCCAATGCAGCAAAGTAATTCTTCTTTCCCATCGTGTCTGAATTTCTATTGCTCATAACAAATCACATCTAGCTCAATAACAATTCTTGTTTCTATGCCAGCACAATAATACAAAGAAAAAAGAATTGCGAAGAATTAAGAAATTATTCCTGCAGAAAAGGTACTTTTTTGTTTTGAACCTCATGTTCATATCATTTCAAATTGGATCCAATGCCACTTATATACTAAGTCAAACCATCCAAAGTATACAATCATCGTCAAATCAACGAATCCAATGAATATGAATGATTAGTGAAAGAGTTTATCTCGAAAGAAAATCAAGGATGAACATGACAACAACTGCATTCTACTTCATATAAGAATTGGATTGAAATTGAAAAAAATCCTTTCATAGCCTCAAACAAGTATCGATTTATGTCAACTTTCATGTAAACACGGAATCTAAGACTTTATTTCAAGACAAAATTCATTAGATATCGTTCTTCAAACAGAGAAGATAATACCAAAGAAATCATTATTACAATAAAAGATATGGAAGTATTGGTCAAACCAGCTAGAATCAGGAATATCCAATCTTATAAGAATATGTTTGAATGTTTGAATGTGTTTCTTTCTTTTTTTTTTCTCGAGAGAATGCTGAAAAGAATACATTATGAAAATTGTGTCTCCTCCATCGAATGAACTCGCAAAATGAAATGAAGAAGAAACAGCCATACTCCATCCATATAGTCAAATCAATAAGCTTCAAAGCCTGCTATCATATTTACATTAAACGCGAAAAGAAAATATATTGAACATGAGTATCCATTTTTTGACATTCATCTAACTATGTAGATCTCAATGAAACAACAAACCAATAATATGATCGAACATAGATGGGATGGTGGTGAATGTGTTACCATGAATAGGAGATATCCTGACAGTATTGCCAATGGATACACTTTATCAATAGGGGGGATTTGTCACACTGGCACATGCAACAGTAGAGATTGTGATAATCATAATGACGATTGTATGAAAAGTAAGAAAAATTGATCACCAAATAGAATGAAAATAAAAAATATTGTACTTGATTTTAAAAGGAAACAAGATAGTGAAGAATGTAGAAATTATAGAAAGAACGACTGCCTCTCATTAGAGAATCAGCAGTAATAAGAACATCTATATGAATATCATCATATCAGTTCCAATCTTATTTGAAATATTTTTAATCTTTGTACACTTTTACATTATAGCAGGGTAAATCTTCTTTATCATTATGTCTGTATATCTATTGCTCTACAATTTTAACTCTCACAACATCAAAATCATATCTAGCTTAATATCAATACTTGTTTCTATACCAGCACATTCAGACGGAGCATGAAAAATTGCGAAGATTTGGAAATTATACGGTTTGTATGATAGAACAAATTGGAAACCACCTTCATATGAGTGTGAAAGTCTCCAAATTGTTGTCTTGCAAATGCAAATATGTATTCATTGATACTCTTTATATGAAGATTTATGCTTACGTAGTTTGTCATAAAATTAGTCTTACAATGCCCTACAATGTAACGAGTTAGGCGTTTGCATGATTATCATGTCGTTACAGCAGTTCACAACCACCAGCTGCTGTGTACATAATTAGTATCCAATGACGAACAAAGAATACATTATTTTTCTAGGAACTTGGTTGTATCAGCAGAGTTTTAATTATAATCAATCATCGCAAGTCTCACGTGAGCTTATTAAAACACCAGCAGCCTGCTGTCGAATAATCTGTACGATTCACCAGAAGATATGTCAACTGAAAGCATTGGCTTTGATGTGGAAAACCCCGCCTTGAATGAATATATCCGGCAACGTGTTCAGCAAGAGATGGAGCAATACACACTGAACAAGGAGTTAGATTTTTTGGCTTCGCCAAACGATGCACAAACTTCTCCTGGGTCGATGAAAGATTCAATGCCCGATAAATTCGTTGCTAAGCTCGTGGAGAAACTCAAAAATACGGAAGCGTACAAAGAGTCTATTTATGAGGCTATTGAAGAAATGTGTGAAGATCAGAATAGTACTAACAACAGGAGTACCGACACAATGAAACAGCTTCTGGCAGGATTGAAAATAAATCCAAATGAAGGAGAGTTGGAGCAGGATGTTTTTTCTATGATGATTCTGTCGCAATCAGTAAAAAAATGGAAGGAATGGATTTTAGTATGGGTCTATGGATGTTTTGCGTATGTTCTCCAAATTACACTTGGTATCCTTGTGATAATGGACCAAATGACGAACGAATTTGGAGAAACAGATATGGGTATTCCTATCAAAGACACTGCGCCCCTCAGAATTGCGAAAGCTTTAGCTATTGTGCTGTCAATTTTCACTCAAACGGATTTTCTCATGAGTCTAAAAATCATAATGTTGTTTTGGAAAGGAAAAACCTGGAAAGAACTTCTATCTGATGGTAATGAGAATCCAAACGACAACGGCAATATTAAAAATTATCATTGGTGGATTTATGTCCTGCTACCTCATGTTTTGAAAGGCGCACAAGGACTTTTGATTCTTGTCACTGGCTTCATCTTAATCATACAGAGTGAGAATATAGTAGATCTGCTGAAAGACTATTCTGCTCTCTTTGTGATATCAGAAACGCACAAGTTATTATTCAATTTTGCGGATAGGGGCTATGTTGGTTCTATATTGTCACAGAAAGCTCTAGAAGTAAAAGTCAAGAAATATCATAAAGAAAGTGAAGAAAAAGGGAATAAGGCATGGCTCACATTAGCTCCATTCTTGTTAGGTGCTATTTTCTTCGGATATTGGATTAATATTGCACTTGGACAGGCAGACGGCAAATACGTTGAACAAGCTTATCCTCTTTGTCCTCTTGCTACAAAATTCAATCAGATTCAAAGATTTATTGATATTATTGGAGACGGAACATGTCAGTTTCCGCAAGGAAAAGGAACCAATGTTATTGAATGTGGATGGGACGGTGGTGACTGTGACACAATAAACGAAAGGTATCCCAATTGTACCGTCAACGACTTTGCTTTATTAGGAGATGAAACGTGCAACGGTTTTGCTTATAATAATTTAGCATGCGGATTTGATGATGGAGATTGTATTTTATTGAATCAGCAAAAACGAGAAATATATCCCATGTGTGCTGTAGAGAATATAGGATGGATTGAAGATGGTTTTTGTGATGAGGAAAATAATGTTGACGATTGCTCATTTGATGGGAATGACTGTGTTCCTGTAATGGATGTAATAGGTGATAGATACGATGAATGGCAAAAATGGATAGGAGGCGTGCTTGGGCACGATGGAAGTGTTTACGGTATTCCATATGAAGCAAATAAAATCTTGAAAATAGACCCGTCTCAAAACGCAACAAACCCAACAGCTCTCGTGGGAGATAATTTAGGAGACAAAGAGAGTAAATGGAATGGTGGCGTCGTAGGAAGTAATGGCATCATATACGGCGTGCCATCTGATGCGAAGTCCATCTTGACTTTCAACACGACTTCAGAGAAAACACAACTTATTGCAGAAAATCATGAATTGCTACTTGAATCTTCTTTCGCTGACGGTGTCTTAGCCAATAATGGAATGATTTATTTCACCCCATCAATATGCGACAAAGTAGTAAAATTTGACCCATCCAATTTAGAAGATCCTCTGATAAAAATTGGAGATGATCTTGGAAATGACATGGATAATATCAGGAGTGGGGTTCTCGGAAGCGATGGCAATATCTACGCCATGCCATATCACGGAAATCAAGTACTTAAGATAAAAGTCGCAGATGACACCACATCATTTATTGGTGATGAATACTCAGGCCTTGGCAAGTGGAGCAATGGAGTACTGGCAAAAGATGGACATATATATGCCTGCCCATATGAGGCGAGCCAAATATTACAGATTAATATTGAAAGCCAAACTACAAATTTGGTAGGACCTGATTTTGGTGATGGTGGCTTCAAGTGGAGCGGCTTTGTAGAGGGAGAAGATGGCTTCCTGTATGGAATGCCATTTTTATCTAATGAGCTTCTTCGATTCGATCCTATCAATCACAAAGCCACGCTAATTTCATTTTCGGAAGATTTACGAGGTATTTTGAAATACGATGGTGGAGTTAGGGCGGACAATGGTTTCATTTATGGAATTCCTTACGTTGTAGATCAAGTCTTATCCATTGCACCTGTTAAGTTAAGACCCTAAGTTATAAACATAATTACATCATATTCTAGTAATTTCATAGGCTGATAAGATCGTTCTAATGATTAAATGCGATCAATAAGAACACTGCATTTCCAATCTTAATTGAAATCCTCTACATATATGTATGTTTTCACATTATATTTTATCGATACCACAAACCTCCCAATGCAGCAAAGTAATTCTTCTTTCCCATCGTGTCTGAATTTCTATTGCTCATAACAAATCACATCTAGCTCAATAACAATTCTTGTTTCTATGCCAGCACAATAATACAAAGAAAGAAGAATTGCGAAGAATTAAGAAATTATACTATTTAAGCGAAAGAATCTGCTACCATGCCATCAAAACATTTGTGATTTTAGTGCAATTCATAGCCACAGTATTGATTTCACCACTATTGTGTTTGCACTTCACGAAATCATCATTCTACCTTCATTCCAAATCAAATAATATCATATATACTCATGAAGGTTTAAGCTTCTCGCTCACTTTTAGGAATACGCTTTATGGCACTAAATCGTTGAGGAGGAGGAGGTAATATTCCAAATTTACCCAATATCCAAGCCACACGATCACTTGGTTGAGCTCCCACACTTAGCCAATACTGAAGCCGGTCTTTTTTCAATCGAATCTGCTTTTGTCCTGCTGTATTTGCAATAGGATTATATGTCCCAACCTAAAACATGATGTAATGCATTGAAAAGAAAAGCAAAACAACGAAAAATGGGTAGAAGGAGAGAAGGAAGAGTTAGCTTATTAGAATTCGAGGGAGAAAATTGCTCCAAATGACGCCTTCGTGATTATGAATAACACTTGACACATGAGGGGATGAACATACGTCACGTACAATCTCAAGATGCTTTCCATCTCGCGGTGAGCGTGAATCAGCTGCTACCATCCTATAGAATGGTTTATGTATTTGTCCAAATCGTTGTAAGCGAAGTCGTACTACCATCTTTTAGAAGTATTTCTTTGCACTATGTTTGTATTCGTCTTTATTTGATTTTGTATTGTCCCTAAAGAGACTGAGAGGAGGAGGTGATACAAGAGATTGGTTACAGCAATACTATGTAAGCAAATAGCACTGTGAGCACGGCAAGATAATAATATTAATAGGTTATTTTTTATTTTTCTATTTTCCCTTTATTGTTTCTATTTTAGTTATCTGGTTATCACCCTATATCAGGTTATAGAGCCTTAATTTATCGCAAAAAGGAAAGAAATTCCTTTGAGATAAACGCTTGATTGTGTCCAACATCATTCCCCCAGACACGGATATCCAGTGTCTGCTATTCACACTTAACCTCTTCGTCTTCAAACTCGATTGTTTGAGTGAGAACGGAGAAATCTTCACATCGAACATTCAAAACATCCACGACTGTGTTTTATATATACAAATTCGGTCGATTTGTCGGAATTTTGGTACTACAGATTTCATCTTCTATATAAAAAGAACTTCTGTTCATTACTTTTTTTAATGATTGATCTTTTATTATATTTTATTTAATTTTTTAGTTTTAGCACCAATATCACAATATTCGTCTCCAATGAAGCAAGCACGTTTGTAGTAGCAAGAGCTGTAATTGAAACCATCATTAGTAAAATCACAGACACGATCTCTTTCATCGTTACTTCATTGATCTGATCCACATTTCTCATTAAGTCTAATATCACACTCTCTATTTCCCACCCAACAATGATTCCGAACATCACTTGATTTAAAATTAAACCAATCCTCGGGAAATTCATAAGTTTACTTTGTCACATTAGAAAGAGGTATATTTTTACTTAAAGCACGAACAGATTTCGTGTTATAGAGCCGAATTTTTGTATTGTTTTCTTGATTGGAGAGGGAAAGAGCTGCGACGAAAGAGATGCAGGTGAGAACTAGAAATGAAATTATGCAACTGAGATTCATGGTTGTCACTTTTTCTATGCTAATGAGATCATGATGTTCAAGTTGGGACCATGTAATAGCAGCAAAATAAAGAATTAGGTATACATAAGTTCCTGGTATTTTGTAATGATAATATTTATATTATACACAAATTAAAATCCTACTCACAAATTTACATTTTTTGCACGGATTTCATGAATAATCAATACATATATTGTAGTTTTTGAAGAAAAATTCTCTATAAACTTGGCAATATGAATTATGGCATTTTACAAATAACTTCTCAAATTCCATGTTTCCAACATAATTCATGATAGCTTTGAAGAGAATATGACCATAATTTATGCTTCCCCTATTTCCTCTGTTCCTTCATCTTCTTCAGATACATATGATACATTGGCGACTGGAATAACGGTATTTCCACCATTCCATATCTGCGGTGACGGTGACGGTCGTGTTCCTTCAAATATGGAAAATTCGTACCTCGAATTCTCTTGCGAGTTAGAAATAATGGTACTGTCATTTGTCGCCTGCTCCTCTTCCTGACTAGTTGTTTGTCCTGGCCTTGCTTGACTCAATGCAAATCTATACTTTGCAGAGTTACGCAGAAGGATATAAACTATCATGTTTAAAAAGCCTTGTGATGCAACAAGAAAAATTGCGGCACTATAAAGAGTGATATTAAATTTTCCTGTTGTCCATTGCATCATTCGGACAAGAAAGATAAGAATATAAGTCAATACATACGACAAACAATATAGGGATATTTGGAGTAATACGATTTTCGACTTTTTCTGGTGTTCGTGACTCCTCCGATCTTCACCGGAATAGGAGTCTTCTGTACTCTTCTCTTCTTTCCTTATCTTGCAGTATATCAATATCATCATCACCAATGTCAGGATAGTTAGAGAGTACATACATGAGATCAATAAGATTTTATAAAACCCATCTACTCGGTGAATGCATTCCACATTCGGATCATGGTCACATCCACTCGGAAGATGGTCAACCCAACACCATGCCCCTGCTGGATTAAAGTAATTGTACTTCAAACCGATCAATGCCAGTATAAAAGGAATGCCGACTGAAATGAAATGTATTACTGGCTCTATATTCTTGTTGTGCTTATCTTTGAAGTCATTTTTCACAGCAACATATGATATCACAGAAAGCGATGCATAATATGCTGTGACAGAAAACCCTGGACATGTTAAAAGAGCCCCTTGGATTTTGCATGTTATATCGTTTCCCAATGCCCCCATGGATCCCGGTGTACCATGAGGCATAGCCCAAGTACCAACAAAATGACAGCCAGCCATTATGCTGGTGGAAATATTCATCCACAGAACTATTCGGTGATACAATCTTGATCTTCTTTCCTGAGAGCGAAGAATCTCAAGAACGACATATCCTGAAGAACATAGGGACAGAAGTGCTGGGGCTTTCGGGACAAAGCCGATAGCAAAAAGCTGAAGGCGATCCATTTGTTGAGGTATGCTGTTTAGATTCTGAGAATTTAGTTGATCTTAGAAAGAAACCTTTGTTTCTTCACCAGAAAGAAGAAGAATTTATTTAAGCTAGATATTTTTATAGAAATATATTATTTAGGAGTTTCCGAACGAATGTTCTTTCTTATTAGTAAAATAATTGATTGTAGGATTTTTTGATTGATTAGTGCACTTTTTTTCAAATACCGACAACGACATGCAAAATATAGCATACTACCACCACCACCACCTATATGTTATTGTTATTGCTGTATTGTTTAAAGAGTGTCCGGGCATTGTAGACTTTACAACATAGATTTTTTTCTTTTGTCGAGAAGTCACGGACTTCCCGAGTGATCGCTCCGAGCGATTTACGGGCTCTATAAACTGATATATGTTGATAACCAGAATTATTAAATAGAGTGAGAGCTTTTTAGACTATATATTGTATTAATCGTTTTTTTATAAGGGTATTTTAGTCATCTCTCAAGCTAAATACATATGAATATGAAAGATTGTTGTCATGTATAAAGAGGAGGAATCTTGACTGCCGACGTTTAAATTGTGCTTTGTTCGCGTCATGCCTCTATTTTTTTTCTTATTTATTTAGATGTAAATATTTGTTTTCCGTATTTACAAAAATCCAGAAGTTGTCACGAAGTTCACTGCTGTCAATCTTGTTTCTCCATTTAAAGGCCTTCCATTTCAAGCTACTAATAATAAAAAAATATTGACATCTAGCGAACAGCAAGAAATTCCTGATTAGAAACAAATGAAAAAGACTTTCAACAAACTTTATAAGAAATTTCTTCTGTGATTCAACTTTTTTTCGCTTTGCGGTACTGATATCCTTGAAATGCAGAGCTGACACTCCAACACACGTTAAAAATTTACAAGGTATCGTTGAAGATTTCTCTGATGAAGATTTCCAAATAACGTTCAAACACCGATCGTAAAGATCAATCTAAACAATATCGCATGAATTTTATTTTAATACAATTCTATAGAATACAAATGAACCTTTCATGAAAAAGAATTTTTCTCGTTGGATCCATTGCCAAGAATGAAATGGATTATTACCGTTTCCATACATGCAATTTTGCTCAAATTAGCTAAATCATTTTTTGAGCAAAAAATCAAATGAATTTAATGCAACATTCATTCAAATTGATGATGATTGCACGTTCTCTACCATGTGTAATATGTTATTCATTGTAGCTGTGAGATAAAGCGTTTTTCACTTTCGTTACAACCAAACTACTCTTATTCCCATGGAAAAAAAGAAGTTTTATTGTTTCTGACTTTATAGCTTTGGTTGAGGTACCGTGCCAGATTCAAACATTTCATAACAAAATGGAACATTTTACTACGAATGAGTCTTGGGTTTATATTAAAATGACTAAAATCGGGGAACGATCTTGGATGTTAAACTTTTCCAAAAGAAATTTACTTGGAAAAATAATCTTTCGATAACAGCAGTGCTGATAATCGCAATTGAAAGTTACTTGTATTTGCTTCATTGCTTACAAAAAAGCATGGAATGAGAATTTTTGCTGGCTTCACATCTAAGGACATCTTTCTTTGGATAACCAAAAAATCAGGGTATATATATCTCCAAATTAAAATTGGATTTTAAATACAATATATGTTTACTTCTTTTGCTACAACAACGATTGATGATTTGGGAGTCTATTCGTATCTTGATTGGGTTGTTTCGTTTCTTCGGTTCCTAATGCACCTATTATGCACTGCATGTATGTTGCACAACATCATCTTATATTACGAAAGTAAATCTTCCATCAATATCAAAGCTGCCGTAACGAAATGAACTTAGTAACGAATAGATAAAGTCAGTGTAAGATGATATTGCAATCTTGCATATAAAAAAAAAATACTCTCTCCATTCCTTCCTTCCCTTCCTATGTTTCTTTATTCTTCGACATATAAGACTGTCGCAACAGGTACGTCCTCTATGACTTCCGCTTCTGTAATTTGAAGCGTCGGTGTGGTCGTCAGTGGTTTCGCCGCATGCTTGAATATTGCATATAACACCATATTGAAAAAACCTTGCGATGACGTCAAAAATATGGCCATACCTAAGACAGGAATTAACATTTCACCATATATCCACTGATAGAGCCTAGCTATCGTTAATAAAAAGTAGGACGTCCCATAGGTCAATACAAAGAGCATCCCTTGTAAGATTATGACTCTTGATTTTCTATAAATCGCCGTATTACGATCATTCTCGAGCTTTTCATCATTCCGGACTCGACAATAAAGAACAATAAGTATAGTGGTCGTCGTCAATAAACATAGGGTGGAAAAAAGAAGAAGAAGAGATCGATAATACGTAGGAACTTGAGTGATACAATCCACATCTGGTGAAGCTTCACATCCGACAGGAGAAGAATCGACAAAACACCAAGGTCCCGCTGGAGCCAAATATTTGCCTTGTAACCCAATGACCGCTAGGATGAATGGACAACCGGAACAAAAGGCATGAATGAGGTATTCTTCCTGTTTGGAAAACAATCGTTGAAAATCACTCTGTACGGAGATGTAGCACAGTATCGCAAAGACACAATAATAAAGAGATCCACTCAATCCAAAGGTTAAGAAAAATCCTTGTAAATTACACGTAAATTCATTTCCGTGGGCTGCCATGACTCTGGTCGTTCCTCGGGGGATGGCCCATGTTCCAACAAACTGAAATATCGACATACAACTGGTGCAGACATGAATCCATAAAAATACGCGAATGTGCAAATATTTTTTTCGTTCCTTGAGCCGCAATATATCTTGAACGACAAAGATGGAAGATACGATGGATAATAGGGCAGGAGCCTTGGGGACGAAGGCTATAGCGAACAGTTGCTTGTTCAATGCCATAGTTTTTGTTCTCTTTTTCTTTCTCTCTCTTTCTCTCTCTCTCTCTGTCTTTGTTTCTGACAGTTGGTGTCTCACAGGTAGGACTATTATCGTAACAGGATAAATAATACGGTCTGACGACAGTTTTCTGTTTTGGATTACTAATGTATTCGAAAAAAAAGTGAATTAGATAAAAAGCAGGATTTTGATTTGATAAGAAAGTAATGATAAATCTGTTTGACAAAAAGTCGGAAACCTTCGCCATATGAGAATTAGGATTGCTATATAGATTCCCGTAGAATTTCACTCACGATTAGACTATTTCTTTCAATTCCAAAATTTACTTAGGATCGATACTTCATAACGCTTCTGTGATATCTGCCATTGAGTTCTCATGGCATCTGCTTAAAGCAGTATTTTCGTATGCTTAATCAGTGGCCTGATTCTAATCTAGTGAGTCCAATTCCTTCGTTGATGCCGAAAGAATTATATGGAATGGATGTTTTTTCCTTGCTCGTCATTGATTTTTGACTATACTATACTACTACCTTTCCTAATAATTATTAGTATTACTACTCTCTACACATTTTAAATGTTACGATCCAGTCGCATACCACCCCTGCTATCTCGTATCACCGGAGATGGAATCCACACGGCCCTCCTCATTACCAGTGATGGCGAATTGCTAGGAAGTTCCAGTATCCCCAATTCCCATCCTCATCATACCCACATCCACACACCCCCCCATCCTACCGTCAAACAACCAGCCTCCGCCTCCAGTTCCAGTACCGAATCCACATCCTCCATATCGTCCTCTCCCACCTCCTCTTCCAAATTCGACCATGAAAGTATGGCCGCACTGATTGCGGAAGTGACGAGTGATTATCATCGGGCAGGTCAAGAATTACTCTTGATGAATTTTCATCCTCCTCCATCTCCGCATCATGGTTCGTCGAATGTTCCTCCCCCACCTCCCTTCCACGCACGGCGTCCCATGAGAGGAGGTGGAGGTGGAGGAAGTGGGAAATCAACCACCCTGACTTCGGGGAATGGGAATGGCGATTCTTCGAATGTGGGAGGGTCGGATAATCCTTCGTCGTCGTCTTCCTCGACACCCTCGCCGAGGGATCATGGATCTATTTTATCGTGTTTGTTGTTGGAGATGGAGATGGTAAGTTCTATTTATACATTTATATTTATATATAAATATAGTATATCATTGGAAATCATGGATAGGCTATAGTGAGTCTCTCACTTATGTTCCAATCCTTCAAATTTATGGACATACCCATCCCTACCGTCCGAATAACTTTTTTTGCAAATAGGGACTGATTGGAGTAGCAAGTGCTGGATCGGATTGTTTAGTCATTGCCATTGCCGATCAACACAATTCCTCTATCAAAGTGGAACATGGACTTATGAAAGCTCGTTTGACAGCTGTGGCAGGATATATTCAGGATACGTTTTCTCAATTGAATGCAGCTCCCTTATAAGGAATATCGAACTTATTCTCCGTGGAGGAAGGAAGGATATAGATTATAGGATCGAATTATTTTGATGAAAGAAGACACGAATAGTACCGTCAGTCAATCAGTCAGTCATTCTTTTGGGGTTTTATCGTGTTTGACAGTGAATGGAATACAATAGTCTAACACTAACATAACATGTCAACAAAAAAATTCATTTAGGAATAAAATAAAAAGTTTCTAGGAAGGCCTTTTGTATTTTTGGTATTCGAATACTTTGGGAAGAAGGAAGAGTATCGAAAGACATTATTTCGTAATCGATATATTGGAATGGAGGGGGTGTTCGTTCGATGACAGCAAATCATTGTGGATATATTTATGATTATTTATATCGTGACCGTGGACGACAAAAAAAATTCCATTCCTTTCTTTCAACGCAGTATGTCTTTTTGATGGAGAAGAATTTGAAAAAAAATTTCCTCACTTTTGTTTTTGTATTGATTATGTCTACTTGAATTTTGGGTAGTACCCTACTCCTTCATGTTTGCTATTTATTATATTCCGATAGGTATAGGAAGGATGACAAATTCAATTCTAGAATATGTTTTATAGAAACTCCCTCGAGATAGTAACCTATAGCTAGGTAGTATGATTCACAAACCATGCATGACCTATAATATCAACCAATATAATTTCTGGTCATGATTCTGAATATTGTTAGTCATTAAAACGGTCATATTTGAGCTCTTCGCAAAAAAGGCTTCGTGTTTGGGTACGTTCCACTCCGTATGGTTGTACGGTATGTTCTTCCAAGATTATTGTTATTCCTACAATTCTCATTTTCATTTCTGAATCGACTTAAAAAGTCTCACAAACCCCTCACCACCCCTTCTTTGTTCTGGCAGGGCCTATTTAGGATACGACCATCACTTGGAAAAGTCAAACATCATATAGTATTTGAAACCTTATAAAGTATTCCATTAGAATCATAATCCTTGGGATTTGGGAACGTTGTTTGCCAAGATGATGGAAGCTTGTACAAGTCCGGAATACAACAGTCCAACATTTTCCAAGAAAACATTTTCCTATGACGAAGACATCCCATCCAAACCCTCCAATCGAGGAAATTCATTTTCTTCTGGTGGGACTGTTAGTACGACTCAATCATTTGAACATGATATCGAACGTGACCTTCTTGCGTCATCATCTTTGCAACAAGTATCATCAATATCAGATGCGTCTTCGTCGATACCCACAAGTTTACTTTCCGAAGAGGAGACACTGGAAACATTGATTCAAAACTCTTCCGCATTTTTGAAAGATTTGGATGTTTCGATTCTGGGTGGACATTTGAGTAAAATTCCAAGGATGACAAGGAAACGAACTAGTAAAAAACATCCTATTCTAAATGAGGAAATGGAGTATGACAATGACCTTGATGATTTACTAGAGGACCACGATGATGATAATGAGGATGATAATAATCATCATGATGAAATGCTGGATGACTTATCAAGACTTGCTGCGGCGGAAGAAGATATTCGTAGGGAGTTGGAAATGTTAATGACGACTGGGTTTGATGACTTTCCTCCCCCTCCAAATACTACACCTTCTTCTTCCAAGATGACTTCTTCCAATCATTCTAAAAGCAGCGATACGGATACGGATGATGACTCGGAGAGTCACGATCCTTATCTAACTACGAACATGGGATTTGACTTATCCTCCTCCCCCACGATGCATAAAAGTAAGCATAAACGAAGGAAGAAAAAAATGCTACAGAGTTTATCAACACTTTATCGACATGATTCCGAGAGTGACAAGGAGGTGTTGTTAGATCCATCATCATCGTCTCATCCTTCGACACCAAAATCTATGATTGTGGATTGGAACGAACATGGGGAAGAAATTGGTATTCATAGGATGATGCAAGAAGAGATCCACGACAATAATAATGTGGAAGATGGAACCGATGTATCAAAAGTATACAAATGTCCTTTACCAAACTCGATTTATGATTATATTATGGATGGAGAGATGGAACGGAACACGAAGGATACTGCGGAATCAAATATTGTGGAGGATTCACCGACAAAGCAATTATTCCAAGAATTGGAAATTGACGATCTGGACAATGAAGAAGAAGAGACGAAACAGGATAGGAACACACCGTTGCTATCCTCAAGACAAAAAGAAATTTTGTTACAATGCAATTCCGAATATATACTCCCCATGACTTCGAAATCACTTCGTACTATTTATGAAGGATTATTACCACCTCGTACCACTACGTCGTCTCAAGCACAACGGGATAATGCCCAAAATTCACTCACGTTTTTAAAAGATCTCGTGTTGGAACGTATCCCCAAAATAGATATTCTCGAGAAACAATTCCAAGAGCAGCATGATAACTTGCTGCACTCCTCCAATGAACATTTGGAGCCTTTGCCCTTTCGAACATGTACCTTGCGTATCCGTCCAGATGTGCTGTGTGGAGCTGTCATGGATACTCTTTCTCATATTATTATGATCGAACGCAATGGTGAAATCATGAAACGACAAGGTGGACATTTAATTGCCGTCTTACCAGGTTTTTGGTTTAAGAAGAAAAAAAAGAAAAAACAAAATCAAATGGAGGAGAGTGATTTACTTGGAGAGGATGGTACCATGGAGGATTCCAATGAAGTGGAAGTCGTTTATAATGAAGATTTTAATGTGTTTATGGCAGAACATAGTCAAAAAAAAAAGAAGGAAAAAAAGAAAAAGCGGAAAGTATTTTTACCTCCGTTTTGTATGGATGCACAGCTTTGTACCAAAAAGAGGGGTTCCTTCGCTGGAGATCATTGTGAACGTATCTTATTGATTCGTTTTTATGAGATTCGGGAAAAGGTGCAAGCTGTTGCTCCGATGTTAGATCCCGAAGAGGAAAAGAATTCGGAGTTTGGGAAAGAAAACAATGAAGAAGTGAAAGAAAAATACAGTGATGAATATGATCTGTTACGAGATGCAGCGTACGTTCTTTTTCAAGCAAAGAAAGAAAAAAAGGTGTTGAAGACCAAGCAAGAGAATGACACTCTTCCTACCGATTCGGATCTTTTGGAAGATATATCACTTGAGGACAATGCTCCTAAAAGAGATCCTAGCTATGTAGCTCAACTAGGAACTATGTTTTCCGCTCCAATTCGTATTCTCAGTGATGCTGTTCAAACTCCAACCGTCTCAAGTAGCTTTCCCAAGCCTCCCGATAAAGAGGAGGAGAAATTAATCAATATCTTTTCACGAACAAACTCTAATCTTTACCAAAGTACGTTCCGTTTTGTCACAGAATGCATTTCGGAACTTGAGACACGCGAGCTCTTATATACAACCCTCCTACAACCTACCACTAAATTTGGAACATTCCCCGCTCTCCCGACACTGGATGTCCATTATTGCTCACAATTGAAGTCTGCTTGTCGTGAAGCAATGATTATGAACTTACTAAAGACTGCTTCTGGACTTGAACAATTCGCAAAGCATTATGAAACGGAATGTTTATCATTTGTAAGGCTTTTAGCCGAAGGTGTCATCCGAGAATATGGATTGCCTTTACCTGTTGTTCCCAGTATAGTTCCTTTGTCTGGATTTCCTCTGGATCATGAATCACCAGAAGGTAAGTCAATTTATTGATAAATAGTACTAATCATAATTAGAGTTTGTATTCTTGCCGATGTTCATATCCTAACTTCGCTCAATATCTGTTAGAGAAACATCCTCCTTGGGGTCATAAAGTTATGGATGCGATGCAAAAGATATCTCTTCATTCTACCACTGACGCGACCAGCACATCCAATGCTACCGAGATAAATACTGTCGCTGACTTCAATCAAGCAACCCATTCTGCTCAAATGGTAGTTTTTGCGTTTTGCAAACAAAATGATGAGGAACTTGCTGCTCGAGTTATCCGTAAGAACTTGCAAGTCATGGACCGTATGATCAAAATGCAGGGACTAAAGGGGCGATGCGTAGAATCCATTCGTGATATCTATGATAGGTACGTTTCATATTCACAATATCCAACGCTTGTATCATTTAGTTCAGTCTGCTCAAACTTTTGACCTTTGAATACATTTCAGTAATGGCTTCGCAGTAGATGCTGCCAATAGATTTAATACTCTAGCACGCCAAGCCAATATACTCACAACAAAAGCTTTTACTGACTTTGACGAAGTTTCATTTTCGCCCGCTGTATCAATCGAAGAATCTGCTCCCAAAGAAAGTTTTGATGTATCTGAACAGGTTCCACTTCTTAAATGCGGTATTGTTTCTAACAATGCTCCAGGAACATGTTATGTAACGGCACATCAGATGTTATTTGTTTTAAATGTTGGCTTTTTATTCGGGGATGAGTACTATTTAGTAACAATATCCGATATAGATCTTGTTGTAGTAAAAAGTCCATCAAATGATTCTTCCGAGACTTCCGTGCTTTCGATCCGAAAACGTGATGAAAATAAAGAAAAAAGAAATTCTCATGGACCAGCCAAAAACAAAGGAAATCACAAGGAACTCTTTTCATTTACACCATCATTTCCAGTAGACCAATTCAAAAAATTCTTTGACACTGTAAGGTCAATTCGCGAGGAGGAGAAAAAGAAATGATAAAGTTTCGAATTCATATGATATGAGTTCATCGATATTGCGAAAAGTGAATAAGATAGTTTGAAAGCCACTGAGTTCCAAAAATTCCATCGATAAGATTTCTAATCATTGACTTTAAACTTCACTTATTTTGTAATTGGTCATTTAGTATATTTTATGCGTAAAAGATGTCAAAAATCTCACAAATTCCAGATTTCGTCATCTTCTCCATCAATACCCTTACCGTCGAAAGCACGAACAAATCGATAAACTTCAACTAATCCTACATCGAAATACTTCATGGCTTCACCAGCTAAGGGTTCATTCTCAAATCCTAGAGCTGTTGTGCTTTCTCCTTTTGTAAAATCGTCATTTAATTTTAATCCACTGGAACCATTCTTATTACCTCCCATCGCAATGAAATGGTCCTTACTGAGCATAAACTGTTCCATAAGAGATTCATTCTTTTCATCATCAATGGATCCTGCACTTCGTGGTCTCCATTTATAACAATTTGCATCAGGCGTTATGGAGAACAAAAAACATCCACCGTCACCATAGATATGATTGCTTCTATGCCAAGCTTGTGATGCATACATCCCAATAAGTTGATTCTCTTCATTATGATTGCCAAATACTTCCACAAGCATAATGGTTCGTTTTGTTTTATGCACATTATCATAAAATGAATTCAAATTTCTTCCATGTATATTTGTGGAATAAATCATATCTAATTTGTAACTTAGAAGTGAATGAGGCACCCATTGGGCTAACGCAACACGAACGGATGCTGGTCTAGCTAATTCCAATGTTGATTCATCTTCTTCAGTTCTATCATCATCATTGTCATCGTCGTTCTGAGTCTCATTGGTATATTCCATAAATCCCAAGGGTTTCGGTGGAAGAATACGGGGTTCAAATTCCATATGATCCTCCACCCATCGTTCATTGACAATCATCCTACGATCAATCGTTCTTCGACGGGGAAAACGAATACGCTTCCGTAATCGACTTCCATGAAATCCATACGCTTTTTTCATAACATCCTTGTCAAAATCAAAGTTTGGTGAATGAGTGATACTTCGTAGTTCCGCCCACCATAATGAAGCACTGTTAATGTGCATATTCTTCCAAATGAAACAAAAATGAAACAAATATAAGGATTCATTAAATCTGATTAAAAAAATTGTATGATACAATTTGTGCTTACCTTTAACTCTTTTTTGAAAGATGCTATCAAGGCAATTCCAATGCGAAAGAGTGCTTTGTAACCTTCTGTGACATACAAATCCATCACTCGATAAACATGCTAAAATTATATTCCAATAAATTATTGTCGGTTAGAAACAATCGTTTCCACAGTATCCATATAGGAATCAAATCAAATCAAATCTCACCTTTCGTCTTAAAATAGGAGCGAAGAATCGTTTAAATATAGGATCTAAACCATCTATCGAAAGGGCCGAATTACGTTCCATTTCCGCACCCGTTTGAGGATACATTTTGTGTACCATATCAGCAAACGTTTTGCACCAAGCACAATGCTGTTGTTCCGAAAGTGGAAAATATCGAGATGATTCCTTCATCATTTCTCGTAATATATGGTATGTATAGCTCTCGGACATGTAACTCAAAAATATAGATGTCATATGGGGTAACAGTGGACAATATTGCAAATCAAGATGAAATTGGATAGCACATAATACACGGGTCATTGCCTTTCTTCCACTGGGTGGTAATGGTTGAAGTGTCCCATCATCCACACCTTTGGATACCAAACATTCCAAATAGGAGGTTGGCAAACCAAACTCTGGAAGAATGGCATCCGATTCATCCGATGGGTCCGGAAAGAGTTGTTGGAGGATTAATTCCCACCCATAATCTAAGATTGCGACTTTGGCAAGTGTCCCATATTCCTCAATGGCATTTTCTGGTTGATGTGGATTCGCAATACGAACGGCCGAAATTAACCATACAGCACATCGAATAGCTTCGGGTATCCCTTTCCGTGGCATCTAGAAAGTCACAACGATAATATAGATATATATGTCAATAGGACGTGGTAAGTATAGGTGATCGTTCTTGTGGAAGGATGTTGATCAATGAATTAGGCATTATAGAACAAAGATAGATATAATTACCATTTTCATGTTTGCTTTAGCATTATTTCCCTGAAAGAGAGGAGGATGATTGGTCCAATCATTTGGAAGGTGTTGATCAATGTCCAAACCCCGAAGAAAATCTTTGGATAGTATATAAAAAGTTTTGGGATCCACAGGATGATGTTCCATATCCTCGTTCATGGTGCAATGATGTTATCATTCGTCTTGGTCATTCATTGGAAGGATGTCTATCTTCTTGGAACAATTAATTACTGTACGTCCATCGATCCGTTCCTTGCCACACGTACCGCCCGATGTCTGGGTACAGACATTTAATTATGTACCCCCAAAGGAGGAATGTACCCCTACGAGTGTCCTTTCCAGATACCCAAAAGTATATAGAGGGTTGTGTGTTGGTTCCTCCT
>Ga0209092_10001633_pt1 | contig 21529 bp, 16 predicted proteins | sample FraStrMetagenome_FD_187446 | JGI IMG/M metagenome (GOLD analysis project Ga0209092, IMG submission 187446) | Marine eukaryotic phytoplankton communities from Arctic Ocean - Fram Strait ARC3M Metagenome (SPAdes) (version 2) | ecosystem: Environmental > Aquatic > Marine > Oceanic | place: Fram... | reverse complement strand
CTTATCTAAAAAAAACGAAATATTCGGTATACCATTTAGTGGAGTCATAACCTAGTCGGTATACTACGCAAAGTCCAAAACCGGTATACCGAATCAAAAATAAGTGCCGTTAACAGATTGGCGTTAAACCCACTTGGTTTCAACTACAAGAACTTTGCACATCTGTTGGCTAGACAGCTGTTCAAAGATTTCTCATCACATGTCCAATAGAGACATCATTCACATGATGATATGCATCTCCACTGGATGCTACTCAAGGCATGCGTGGCAGTTCATGTTCTTTGTCATTGAACTGGCTTCCTTGTGTTGAAGAAGACTTGATTATTTTTATTTTGATTGTTTTACATACTAGTATACAAGGAGTCACATGCTGCTTTGTATTCTAACAACTAATTATATAGATGTTATTGAATTGTTCTCATTATATAATTCATTGATATTAATTTTGCTTAAGTAACTTTTTCTAAATCTTAGATAAATTTAGCTGAAGTGTACGCTGTATATTGCACACGTTCAATGCATTTATCATTCTCATCTCTCTGATGTCAAACGTAAATGCCCCACCATCATCTAAATCATTTGTCAAACCTTCCAAAACATCCTCAGTGTTCTCAACATCAAAACCAATTGCAACACATTGCTTGGGATGTTCAAAGTAACTGTTTTTGGAAAATCATTAGTTTGGTTTGGATAACAAAGATAAAATTGAGAAGCGACGCGTTGACATGAAGCAAAGATCAGGTGCTCATCATTATACCGTTCCAAAAAGCCACAACCTGCAACTTTGCCAATTTTATTAAACTTTCTATCATTTGTATCAAAATCTAGGTAAGTTCCCTGCATATTTGTTCTCTCTTTATTTACCAATACAAAATGATCACTTGTGTTGAATAATGTTGCTCTTTATCACTCTTTTATCTAAACATTCAATATCCATCTTGATGTGGTTATGAATGAGCATTATCAGAGACATATGAGCTATAATTTTCATATCCCATTTCAAACACCAATGATCTTTATTTTTTGGATTGTTGATTCTCTGATGGATAGGATCAGTAACAAGTCTTACGCACAACTCCCTTAGCAATAATGCTTTTTTATTATCCATAATGATAACATTGTCTTGGTCTCATATTTCAAAGCACATCTTGACACAACCTAACCAATTACAATTTTGAATAAGTGAAGCTGGGATTTCATTGAAAAAGTCAGCTAGACCTCATTTCAATTTTTTGAATATTAGTGTATGCTGAATCTCCAGCTATTTCCTCATCTCCCTTGCCCAATTTTTCTGAGCAATATTATGTTGAGTACAGCATTCATAGGCTAATCCACTCAGATTCTTTTCTCCCTTAATTGCATTGAGCTATATTCCCTTTTTTGGGAGGTTATAGGTAAGGTGCCACACCTTGCATTTCGCGAAATATTCATATTCCATTTTTTAATCATTTTCTTACAGACATTATTTCTTCCCATCAATTTACATACTTTCAATCCACCACATAGTATGCTATTTGCAGATGATCTGCGTAGCAGGATTGTGTATATCTGAAGCTTTTCTTTCTAACTCTATAATTTTAAATTGACTCTTTCTTCTTTTTCCCCTTAAAGCAACTTGTGATGATGTGTCAAGATCTTAGCCCACTGGTGTGCGTATTGGTTGATGTTAGTTTCCTGTCACACTCTGGATCTATACATATCCTAGTCTTGAGGAAACCGAAGTACTTTGAAGGACCATTCTAGAAAAATAAATAAAAAAGGTGAGGAAAGAAATTAAAAAATAATTTATATTCATTTTCTGTTGGGATTCTTTACGAGAGGCCAACATTTTTTTCATATCTAGATAACTTCCAAATCTATCATCGTCTATTGTTCTATTTTTTTCAGAACCTTTGGAGAATATTGTTTCTAGTGACAGTTTTCACTGTCATATCAGGAAGGGGTATAACAAAAACTATGATGGCATTTTAGAACAAGCTCTCCAACTTCGTAAGGCTCTTTAATGTGCTATAATTTATGCGCTCAATTGGATAATTTTGAGTAGACATGCCTTACACTGAAACATTTAATTGTAATTTCTGCATCAGTTTAAAAGTCTTGATCATATCTGCTACATGCTCTACTGCAAATCGTGATGTATCTTGTTTGTTTGCACATTCAGTATTTTCTTTGCACTGACATGAAACTGTTGACAAGTTTAAATATGCCGTATTATTTATTTATTTCTTTTTTTCAGATTGTGTGGAAATGCTTTTAAACCTAGCTGTTAAAAAATCTGGAGCGTGGATCATATTCTCCGGTAATAAAAGATATACATTGTTCAATTTATAGTGCATAATATCATAGAAAATTTCTGTTTATTAGTTGTTGTGAATGTAGCGCGTTTGTATTGAAGAAAGAAGATTATGAGGATCCTCATTTTGCCCAAATTAAAAGTCTTATTTAAAAAACCGTTAGGTGCATTGATACATGACATGCCAGTATGTACACATTTGAAAAATCTAACTGGTGATATTCAATATCACCCCATCTAAGATTCCGGGCGCCCAATATAGTGTTAAAAAGTGCAGAATTGAATAAGGCACTGAATAAACTGATAATTAGGACATCCTTCTTTGCGTTGTGCAGTTGTGAACAGTTTAAATCTATCACAATGATCCAACTCTACTAGTAGAATTCGACTACGTGCCATAATTTTAAGAGATCAAAACAAGGAAAAGTTGACATTATAACTAAACAAAAATCCAGGAAATGTATACCTTACCCAGTGCGCTTGTGGGCCACAATTGTGCAACGAGTTCACACTAACCCTGGCATATGTTCCACATGAACGACAAATTCTATGAGGCAAAATGAACTGATATGATGATAGCACAGAAGAGGTCAGTCGCAGATCAGCATGAGGGAGCAGCATTGGGATTCCCATCAACAGAAATTAGGACCCATTCTCTTCAATCTGGAGCGACCATCATGGCAATGCACCTCAATGAAATGAAGATAAGTCTCAGCAATGATGACAAATCCTCAGAGGAAATACTCTTACTTTGATGTTTCAACAACCCCAAAAACAGCAGTAGAATAATCAAAAGGGTCGCTTTGACTTTGAATAAAAAAAAGGAGAGTATCAACAATCTTCAAAGTGGACTTGTATGCACAAATAAGGTCAATTTGGAGAGCAGATATTGTCTTTGTGCACCCTAAGATCAGTCAAAACGAAGAAAGCTCAAACACAAGAAAAGCATACTTAGTGAATCGAAGGACATGAATACAAAAAAAGATAAAAAGGAGATCATATTCCAAAAGAATGTCAAGACAAAAGAAGTGATTACACAAAAACGAGATGGAGAGAAGATTGTTGACTTATCTGGATCAGATTTGAGAATTTTTTATGATGAAACCCTTACCTTCAAAATCTGAGAAATCAACGAAAAGTGATAGAAAGCCAATAAGAAGCCACAGGAAAATATTCCAAGTCGATACGAATGTACGGGCTAGGAATGGGAATGAACTGAAAAGTGACGTCAATGTGAGACTTGAGGGAGCGGCTCCGCCGCCCCCCATTGGGGCACTTCAATCAAATCATGAAGGTAAATCTCCGGGTAACTTACCAGGACAGATATGGGAATCAAAAAAATCTTCCAGCAGGAATGAAAATGAAAAAATATTAATATGTCATGAGATACGAATGGGTAGCGATCTTAGCTTAAAGATTGGTGGTGTAATTTTCCCTGCTTGCTTACTAATTATTAGCACTTAAAATATAAATTTTATTATTATTATTATCATGGCAATGCACCTTGATAGCATCCCAATCTATACCATCTTGTTCATTGGCAGAAAATTTTCTTGGCCAATGAGTTGGAATCCTCTGTGAGAAGGATTACTTTTCTTATTTTATTTTTATTTTAAAGATATTTATGTAGTATATGGACAACCATATGCTGTTGCATGTTTTTAGTTAAATGTTTCAATGCTCACATTTGAGCATCTATAAATTTAGCTGAAGCGTACACTGCATATATTGCACTTGATGTGAGTATAATAATAATAATAAACAAAGGCACACAGCTGGCTATAACTTTATTGTCCTTCCATTTTTTTAATTGGCTGAACAATGGTTTATGTCATTGTGACCTCACTAGTTCAACAAACTGTAAAGCAATGGACAATGAAGAAAGTTCCCATAGAATAATGACAGCTCTAATTAAAGCTCTTTCTTTTCTTATCTATTCGTTTTGGAATGAGCATTCAACATGAAAAAGATGTTGAGGTTTTGAAGTTTGCAATCTTTATATTGGAAGTATGAAAAATACCAAAATAATTAATTCTAATAATTGATGCATAAAAATATGCTTTGAATTTGTGTGCTCTAATTCCCCACACTCGTGATTAAGCCTCAAAATCAGAAGACACGACTACTTACATGTAGATACTAGAGAAAGGCTATTAATGACATTAAGTTAATTAATTGCAGTAATTCAATCTTTATGTTTTATAATAGAAAAAAATTGATAAGGAAAGAAAAACAAAAAAGTCTGAAATAATTGTTTCATGGGATGATCGACGTATGTGAATGATATTCTTTTTAGAATTCATTTTTATATTTATGCGGTAATATATCTATGCGAGTGATATGCAACTTGTAATTAATAACGTCTATGTATATTTTAGTTTCTGCTTTTCATGTTTGAGAAGGCGTTCCGAATTTATCTCCTAATTATAGTAGCAAAAGTCTTTAGATAAGCATTGCAATTAAGAATAATAAGATTTTATATAGGTATACATATAGATAGAAGAATTTACTTACATGCCTTTTGTATGGTTTTTTTTCTTCTCAAACGAAGAATGACAAATCTATATACGGTACAAGTCTTTTCAAAAATATGGCCTTTTCCAATTATTATAAGATAAACATTTACTTATAGAGGTACCGTATACACTATTACACAGCCTAAGAAGGAGCGAGATAACTAATAACCGCAACTTCTGGTTTACTATTTCAACAGGAACGAAAGCATCATAAATCGATTCAAAGAGTACCGCATCAGATGGAGAACCAACCAGTTCTTATTGAGGCTTTCGATGATGAGATCGCACCAATGTCTCCTAGTTCCTTTTCTGCGAGCTCTTCATCTGAAGAGTCATCTTCCTCTGAAGAAGAGTCAGATGAAGAAGAAGAAACAAAACTTCCATCGAAACTGAATTTCATGGATGAAAAGACTTCAAAGCAAGAAAAACAAGAAAAAGTTTCTAATTTGAATCAACAATCTGACTTTCGCGACTCAAGACAGCCGTCTACTGAGAGCATCCCGAAGAAGACTAAGACAAGTGCTACAAAGCGTACATCATCATCCCTAGACCTGGACAATGAAATAGCAAATTTGCAACCACAAATGGTCAGTAGAATAGTTCATGCTGCAAAAAAAATGAAAGAGAGTGATGTTGAAGGTAGCTTAGATAGACCGAAAAGAGGTAATCGAGTCACCGATCACACATATCGAGACCTCGTGCATATACCAGCAGATATGAAATATGCAGAGATCCTAGAAGATCGAGAAGGTCAATTTGGATTTCTAATCAAACTGCATGAGATTTTGGAAAAGTTCCCCAGATATATTGATTGGGCTCCTCATGGTCGTTGCTTTCGAATTATTGTCCCAAAGAGATTAGAAACTCATGTGTTCCCCAACTATTTTACATTTAGTAGACTCAATATATTTATGAAGCATTTAATTAATTGGGGTTTCAAACATATCACAAGAGGACATGATCGAAACAGCTATTATAATGAGGTAAGTCTTGATTGTTTATGGATGGGTTTTTATTCTAAGGTTTATGATAATCTAATTTTTCACTCTCTTTGCCAGGCATTTTTGAAGTGCCTCCCACATCTAAGTCGTTTCATGAAGTTCAAAATTAAAAGTCGACAGCGTCCGGATCCTGCCAATGAGCCCTGTTTTTACCGCATTCATCAAATATCACCTCTTCCTTTTTTCTCCGAAGAAACACAAGAGAATGAAACTTCAATCAGAGCACGTGCCTCAATTCACGTCTCTCGTGAAACAGATCCTCAAAGCTTAGAGTACCTACGTGCAATAAAGTCAGCAATGCACTCTAATTACCCAGTGAGCTCAACAGCTATGCCTGCAATAGCGTATGCAGCCCCCTCTCATCCGAACTCACTTAGCACATCCAATACATTGAGTTCAACATCTTTACCTGTAATAGCGTATAGAGCTCCACCTCATCCAAACTCACTTAGCACGTCCAATACATTGAATTCAACATCTTTACCTGCAATAGCGTATAGAGCTCCACCTCATCCAAACTCACTTAGCACGTCCAATACTTTAGCTTCAATGGCTGTAAGATTTTCGTTGGCAACAGATAGAATGAGTCAAGCAGAGTTAGAAGCGTCGTATCAAATGAATCTTCTACAACAGCAGCAACTCTTGCGTCACCAAACACAACATGGAAGTGTTACAGCACAAAACCCTAGTTCACAGCAACAGAATATGGATTTGCCATCATTATTTAATCCTAGACTATGGCAATCTTAGAATGAAACATTATTTACGCGTTTTTCTTCCAATTTTTATAATTTCGTAACATAACTATTTTATAACATAAAAATTCGTATTCTTAATGAACGTAAGTTTTGCACACATTAAAGCTAATTTCTCTCTGTAGGCAAGGGTTAGCAGAAGGATTTATTTCAATTCTTGTATATGAGCCTATTTTTTAAATAACAAGAAAGTGACACATCAAAGTATGGTCTATAGAGGTTTACGAATTAGATGAGAAAGCAGTTTACACCAAAACACCTGCATTAATCTCTTCCCACTTTACGCTTTATTTTTGTGCAGATGAAACAAGCGAGAAAAGCGCTACATGAAATAATCCAAACTTACGTACCAAGAAAATAATCAGCTCAACAGCATCTCCAATGTTGACAACAATGAAAAGAACATAAAAAGAAACGTAAAATTTCATGCAATTATGAATCGAATATTCCATTTTTGGTTTACATTTTATTTCCATTTTCTGGTTCAACAACATCAAATCGCAAAAACAATAATTACACAATTGTATTCTCTTCTGAATATTATGGATATTTTCATATACGAGTGTCAACAAAACCAACATATCAAATAAATAAACTTCAAAGGTTTTATCCTTATATTATTATCTTAACTAGAAAGAAGAAAATCATCGAACTATCTTAAGGTTGTATCTTCATCTTAACCCTATTGTCATATAAATGCAGTTGCCCTTATATCAAGCTTTCCTTTTTAAAAGAATCCCTCGTCCTTAAGTTGAGCAACCCAGGCCTTGGCACGGTCCTCAGACATATCGTATTGGTTGTCTTCGTCGCACATAAGACCAACAAACTTTCCATCCCTTTCGGCCTTGGAGTCTTGGTGGTTGTACCCTTCGGTGGAAGTAAGTCCGTAAACCTTGCATCCCTTCTCTATGAACTTGTCATAAAGTTCACCTGCGGCATCACAGTAGTAGTCAGTGTAAGATTCTTGGTCTCCACATCCGAATACGGCAACCTTCTTTCCATCAAGGTCAAGGTTGGGGAGGGTATCGTAGAGCCAGTCGTCCCAGGAGGTTCCAGAACGTTGTTCGTCGGCTCCAGTGTGCCAAGTAGGGGCACCTACGATAAGAGCATCAGCTCCGGTGATCTCATCATCAGCGGCATCTCCAATGTCGTTGGCATCAAGTCCGGAAGCCTCGGCAATGTATCCAGCAATAGTCTCGGTGTTTCCGGTAGAAGTGGAGTACCAAAGAGAAGCCATATCAAGAGCAGTTCCCTTTCTGAAAGATGCGTTGGAAACTGGGGCCCAAGCTTGGGTGGCAGCAATAGTGGAAATAGCAATGGCGATGGAAAGCTTCATTTTACGATTTTATGTGAGGTGATAGAACTGATTGAATATTCTAGTTAATGAGGGAATGATGCCAATAAAAACTTGTTTTCAATCCTACAAAAGATGAGGAACAATATTCCACATCATTCAACTCAGTACGTCATGGGAAGGCTTTCACTCGAAGATATTCTCTAGGTTACAACTTGATGTGTGCTGAGCATGAGATCCAAAGCTAGGGTGAATTTGAAATCTACGATGAAATCAATGGGAAAACATGTTGAGCTCATGTCGCTTTGGAGATAATTTTGTGGTTTTAGTACGTGTTCGAGTGATTTTGTAAAAAAAAGAAAGAAAAAGTGAGAAGCGTGTGCCAAAAGTAGATCAAGTCGTGTGCCCCCATGAAGCGAAATCCAAACCATAATATGAAGCTACGTACGGAGCTATATTTTTAATTTTTTCTTTTTTGGATGCACACTCCGCAATATCTATTTTTCGAATCAAAGTGCGTTCTGTTGATTCCCAATGAAATTCCGATAATCAATCTCCGTCTCCACAACAATATTCACTAAAAATAGCAATTAACTTTAACTCGATAATTGTTTGGATTATTTTTAATTTGTGAGTGCTTTACAGTCACTCTTTTCTATATATATTTGTTCACCTTTCATATTTATCTTTGGCCTCTAATGTCCCTAGAGAGTTTCTACCTGAAGATTTCTTTTTACTTTCCTAATTGCGTCAGCATAGGTATTTTTTCCATTTAATATTTTGTTTGGTATTTCGGAGGTTTTTTGTTGATTTAATACGTCATTTTTACTCTCCCCAACACAGACTTCGATACAAAGCAAACAAGAAAATTCAGATTTTTAGAAGTGTGATTCATGACGCTTCGTTTCAAGTGCCTCTATTATATCAGAACTTTTCTATTATTTAAAGCATCCACAATTTCAGAATATGCACACAATTTCGAAAAGTTGCAGTTTAAGCGTTGGCTTTTTAGGATTAGCTATCTTATTAGGGAAAGACTTAAAAACTCTTTCTATTAGAGGAATAATTTTTTCTTTATGGCCAAGAGACCTTCGGATCACTCTTCTCGCATTCTTTCTCTGTCTCAGGAAATTCGTGAGCTTTCTGTCGAATTGGATCATCTATTGACCCATCAAGCTTCTCGCTCTTCTTTCTCTGCACTTGTGTCACCTTCCCCTCCAGGCTCTAGTTCTATACCTCCGACTGCTCAGGTTCCGATCACCTACGAATCTTTTCTGGTGGGTGACATTGTTCGTATTACAAATCGTTACGGGGGGTAGTATCGTGGTCAACTAGCTCGTATTCTTGATACATCTGCTTCTCAGACTTTTGAGCTCAAGCTGTTACAATTTCTTTTCCAATTCGACATAATTCAGGGGAATATGGTACTTATCCAGCTTTCAATTTTCTGCATCTACTTTCAGCATAAAGAATCGAATTAGTTATGGAATTGTCAATCTTATTGAGTCTATTAATGATGGATTGTTCATTCATACTGCTGGACTGACGTAATTTTTCAATTTCTTCAATTTTTTTAAAGTTTTGTTGCTGATATAATTGACGATTTACAATTTTGTTGTATCTATTCACAACTTTGGGATGGTCACACACTAATCTTCTGGCTGTGTTACGATGGATTGAAAAGGGATCTTCTCCTAAAAGTGTTTTTATTGGTATATCAATGAATAAGGCCCTATGGTAGCCTATGCTTTCTTCTACTTGTATCCATCCACCTCTTGTGATGTCACAAAGTTGCGGAGATACAAAAATGGCGTCTATGGGATTGCTGCCGGTTAAGGAGGTTGAGGGTAGGATAGCATTTTTCTTTTGATATGTGGACCAAATTGGGTCTATTAATTGGCATTCGTATATTAGTTGCGATTGCAGTTGTCCCATCCTAGCTAAATTTTCATTGGAATCTATAAGTAACACGATATTTTTTCCTTTTCCTTGCCATTCTTTTATATCTTGCACTAAATCTTGATGCATCAACTTCCTTGGACAGTCCAAAATTCCTTTCGCACTAAAGAATCTTTTCTGTTGGTTATAGACTGTTTGCATCCTGTCTATGGTACTCTTGCACAGAACATGATAGGCAGAAATGACTCTAGTGTAATGTTTGTGTTTCCTTTCAAAAAGGATCCAGCTCCAACGTCACAATCCTGACTTGTTGGCACCTGTCCCAGCAGCTTCGAAGGTAATTACAGAAGTACCTCCGTATTGGAATGTCGCAACATTTTCATGCTTATTATTAGCAGAACTAATACGCATTTTATCCCATCTTATATCCTTCATTCGGTGAGCAAGTCTTTTCCGCATAGGCAAGGTATGGAAGGCAACACCTGTCTCCTGCCATCCTATGATATCAACAGAATGTTGAAATATCCAGTCCTTTGCATGTTCTTGTTTGTGATTTATTTCATTTGATACACCAATACAATTCACATTTTGACTGACAATGCGTATTGTTTCAGGGTCTTTTTCGACTAAATGATCGCCAAAATCTGAATTTTTCTTTCGCTGAAAAGTTTAGCTTGATTATTTGGATTTTTTGTATGATTTCGCTACGTAGGATTGGGCATTTACATTTTCATTGATTCATTGATTTAGAATGTTTGAACTAACGTCATTGGAAGGAGTAGTGCGTGTATTTAAAGTTTGTTGTTTAATTAATTTGTTATTTGCTTTGACAGTATATTTTTTCACGTAGACATATATTTGATTGTTCCCTATTATTCCCCGCCAGTGACTCCATTTCACAATATAAAATTGAAGTCACGTCTTCTGTGGCATTTACAGAGGACCCCCAGAGCATCTGTAGTGCTGTGGGAGGTGTTCATGTTGCCTTGAGTGGGAGATTCTCTAGTCTCTCGCTCATTGATCTTATCTGGCGTGATGCTGGATGATTGATGATTTTCTTGTAGATTTGGAGATATGACATTGGTGGGTTTTTTGGTAACTGGGGTACAATTTTTTTGGAATGTAGATATAGAGTCAACATCGGTAGCTCTTTGATGAACGTTGCTTTGAAGTTTGATATTGGATGTGTTGAATATAATAATATCTTCCTGTAGGTCTGGGAACCATCCGAATGCTAGTGATTCAGAAGTGACTGCGTCAAGTTCGAGGTCAATATTTGAAGTAGCACATAGCTTTTCTGAGTCCCATTTCGAATTTTGGGCACTAGTAGCTCCTTCTGCCGTAAGCATAATAAGAATCTCATTTCCATAAACATAATGGAGATAAGCTGGGAGTTGTGCAATATAAAAATCTGCTTCATTTTCGAGGTATGATGGAAAGGTTAGGACATAAGAAGAATGCCATTGGCTATAGTCCACGCTGAGAAATATTTTCATAGGCTGATCATTGTCATCAAGTTTATGTAGAGTTTCCAAGTCCATAATGATATCTCTCATTGTAGTTTCAAGTTTGGTGTTGTAGTAATCAATTTCAATGAGAAAGACACATGGTTTAACCATAAGAGTTGAAAGGAATTGTTCTTGTCTCGCGACTAAATGGCTGATTTTCATCTTAGTATGGGATGGAAGATCTTTACCTAACATTGGTACTAGTCGGAGATTCATACCTAGGACTTTGATATTACTTTTAGAACTGAAAATTCTTCCCATCAAATTATACACCATCTCCTTTTCTTCACGTTTTGCCTCAATGATGATGGCTTTATTCCATTTTGATGTGCTGCTATTATATATGCAATGCAATGATGAAATTGAACCAGTCAAGCTTCATGCGAACATTTTTGGTCTGTGTTTCATTCAAATGAGTGCGAGAAAATGAATCAAAATGTTTGGGGAGGAAGCCTTATCAGCATTGGCGGCGGAATATGTACAGCTTGACAGCTTAGAGGTGTTCAAACCGCGTGATGCATCATAATTGAACAGGCATGAAAAGAAGAAGGCCTTAAGTACTATTGATCTAATAAAGAAGAAGCCATGTTGTAAGGTGAAACGGAGAACGGTCGTCGATGGGAGAGATCCAAGAAAACAATATAGTAAAGCAGAAATATCCTCACCGGCCATTACCTTTGAAAGTCTGATTGCGACATTTGTTGTGGATGCCTATGAGAAACATGTCGTCACATCTGATGTCTCAGGTGCATTTCTCAAGGAGGAACAAAAAGATTATGTTTTGTTAAGACTGACTGGTGAGGCATTCAAGGCCATACTCAGAGCAAATCCTGGTAAAGATGAAGAATATGTGACAACAGAAGGGAATGTTGGAATGTTATATGTGCAATTATTGCAGGCCATGTATGGCACACTTACCGCTGCCATATCATGGTACACTTTATTTGCAGAAACATTAATTCAAATGGGTTTTGTATTGAACCCATATGATTTATGTGTTGCAAGCAAAGAAATAAATGGCACACAATTCACGATTTGTTGGTATGTGGATGATATTAAGTTGTCACACAGGGACCATAGGGAAGTAACGAAAATGTTGAATATGTTAGAGGGTAAGTTCGGTTCAATGAACATAACTAGAGGATTGGAACATACTTACCTTGGTGTTAATTTTGTGATGAATGATGGTAAAATCGAGCTGTTGATGATCGACTACATACAGGACTGTATTAACTCTTTTGGGGAAGCTATAAACTTCAATGCTGTAACACCGGCAAACAAAAACCTGTTTGAAGTCGATGAAAATGCAAAAGTGTGAGAAAACGAAATAGCAACGATATATCACCACATTGTCCAAAAGTTATTACATGTTTGTAAACGGGCGCGAGTTGACATACAAGTTGCAATCGAATTTATGTGCACAACGGTGAGAAATCCTTATATACAGGATTGGTTCAAGTTGAGGAGACTGCTGCAGTACCTGCGTGGAACATTAAAAATGAATAGAATAATTTCATTTTGGATTTTTTCACAGACGGAAATTTATACGAATGCATCGCATGCAACTCACCTGGACATGCGCGGACATACAGGAGGATGTATTGTGATGAGCGACGGAGTTTTACATTGTAGGCCTTCCAAACAACGATTGAATACGAAGAGCAGCACTGAATCAGAATTGGTGGGAGGTAGTGATTACCTCCCTTATCCAGTGTGGCTCTTGTACTTTTATGAGGCACAAGGGTATCGTATTACAAAGAAAATAATGTATCAATATAATCAGAGCACCATGAATTTTCTGATCAATGGAAGAAAGTCTTGTGGGAAGCAATCTCGACACACCAACATCAGATTCTTTTGGATAGCAGATAGATTGAAGGAACATGGCATGAATGTCGAATACTGCCCTACGGATGCCACGCTGGCTGATTTTTATAGTAAGTCGTTGCAGGGTGGCTTATTCAAACGAATGCGTGATGTTGTAATGGGACTGGAGTCTGTGTCTATATTAAAGATCAGAAACGACGTGAATAATATGAGCGTGCAAGACATGAAACAGTTAGAAGAAAACAATTGTAAAGATATAAAAATAAGATCGAATGGGAATACCTTGACTTACCGCAAGGAGCGTGTTGGGAAAAGTGTGTTGAAAGGAAGAGGTAAAGTTAGTTTCAGCGGTTGCGTCAAAGTGTATGAAAATAGAAGAGAAAGAAGTTACGCAGACAGGCACAGTACGTGGAAATGTATTATCACAGATATAAATTATGAAGTGATATAGAGGAATAAATGAACATTCGTATGTATACATGTGTGTGTGTGTGTGGGTATGTTGTCTGTGTTATTTTTAGAGGAACATGGCTTTGTAACTTCGACAGCTCCAATGAACGTCTCTTTCAGGTCATCAGCCCACTGTCTCCTCCCCAGTATATTGCCATGTGGCTGCTGAATCTACTTAATACCATCTCACCTTATTCGAGGATATTAAGTGTCCGCAGTTTTTATATATCAGTTTGGGTCACCAAGACGATATACGTTTTTGGCTTAGTCGGGGCTGAACATACCCGGGTCCAATAAGGAGACCCCGTCTCATATTTGCTGTGGTTAGTGACCCCAGCTTACTCCGGCCATGTAATGCGTATGTATACATGAACACATGTGTGTGTGTGTGTGTGTGTGTGAATTTATACATATTGAATGAGTAAAAAAAAACTACGCACGAGAGACGAACTCGATGGCGAAATCACCGGCGGCACGATATCTCAGGACTGACAATGCTTCACAAGCAAGTCCCATATTCTTCGGACTCCTTTTTTCGGAACAAAGTAGGAATCTGATTTAAGTGACAACAATCACGGTTTTTTTCCTCTTTGACTCCCAAAGTCGTGATGCTCAACAGCAGCTGAGAAGACTTTCTTTCACCGTTCATCCTGAAGCTCCACAAGAAGACACTTCCCACAATTCAAATTTTTACTTAACAAGAGAATGATTATATTTTTCGAAGCCCTAAGTAATCTACGTTTAAAGACAAATATATTTATGAAATAAAATGGCTATTCAATGCTGGAAATGCCATTAATTATGAGTTTTCTTCTTTTTTGTTGCGATGGGGGATTGAGGCATTTTTTTTGGGACACATTTTCTTTGGTTGGGATGGGAGATTAAGGCAATATTTTTCTTGGGATGAATGGCTCTCGATATCAACATATAAAAGAGAGTTTTTAACTGGGACGAACGGTTTTCTCTCGAATTTTTTTTTATTAGTTGAAGAAGGGTAAGTATGAAGAGAAGTTGAAGGCGTAGATGATGAAGCAAATCAATAGGTTCCGGGGGCAGAAGTTACGAGTTGGGAGAGGGTTTACCGATGGGCACAGTTCTGGCTAGCACCGCCACCAACAGTTTCGGAGTCTTTTTTATTTCTTTTTTTTCTTTTTTATTTTATTTTTTTGCTAGCGTTAGTAATTATCTTTTGTCGGAGTAAAAGAATGTGATGCTTATCCCACAGAGTTTCTACGCAAGTATTACCGACCTGTACGCATAATCAGTCATCACATATATTCTTTGTCGGACCGTGTCAGATTCTTGGACATCGCGCAAATTTATCATACCACGTTAAACTAAACATTCCTACTACTACATATTGAATGAGTAAGAATGTGAGGATATCAAACTAATAAACCATTGGTATCTTCTCATTCTGTTAAGATAAATCCCACTGTGAAGAAGCAAGTTTTCAACAGAAATAGAAACATCATCTAGGTTAGGTTCATTGGTTTATCTATTGTTTCAACATGAACAAACAATATCCATGTATCTTTATATCAAGTTAAACAATACGAATTAACTTAATTTTATGTTTTCTGCACTAATAAAGCTTTCGATCGTCACATCGATCTAGAGCAGACGATCCATATTATGAGTGCAAACAACTAGAATAAAGTGAGCAAAATTATCATGAAAAGAACATAAAAAGAAACGTAAAATTTCATGCAATTATGAATCGAATATTCCATTTTTGGTTTACATTTTATTTCCATTTTCTGGTTCAACAACATCAAATCGCAAAAACAATAATTACACAATTGTATTCTCTTCTGAATATTATGGATATTTTCATATACGAGTGTCAACAAAACCAACATATCAAATAAATAAACTTCAAAGGTTTTATCCTTATATTATTATCTTAACTAGAAAGAAGAAAATCATCGAACTATCTTAAGGTTGTATCTTCATCTTAACCCTATTGTCATATAAATGCAGTTGCCCTTATATCAAGCTTTCCTTTTTAAAAGAATCCCTCGTCCTTAAGTTGAGCAACCCAGGCCTTGGCACGGTCCTCAGACATATCGTATTGGTTGTCTTCGTCGCACATAAGACCAACAAACTTTCCATCCCTTTCGGCCTTGGAGTCTTGGTGGTTGTACCCTTCGGTGGAAGTAAGTCCGTAAACCTTGCATCCCTTCTCTATGAACTTGTCATAAAGTTCACCTGCGGCATCACAGTAGTAGTCAGTGTAAGATTCTTGGTCTCCACATCCGAATACGGCAACCTTCTTTCCATCAAGGTCAAGGTTGGGGAGGGTATCGTAGAGCCAGTCGTCCCAGGAGGTTCCAGAACGTTGTTCGTCGGCTCCAGTGTGCCAAGTAGGGGCACCTACGATAAGAGCATCAGCTCCGGTGATCTCATCATCAGCGGCATCTCCAATGTCGTTGGCATCAAGTCCGGAAGCCTCGGCAATGTATCCAGCAATAGTCTCGGTGTTTCCGGTAGAAGTGGAGTACCAAAGAGAAGCCATATCAAGAGCAGTTCCCTTTCTGAAAGATGCGTTGGAAACTGGGGCCCAAGCTTGGGTGGCAGCAATAGTGGAAATAGCAATGGCGATGGAAAGCTTCATTTTACGATTTTATGTGAGGTGATAGAACTGATTGAATATTCTAGTTAATGAGGGAATGATGCCAATAAAAACTTGTTTTCAATCCTACAAAAGATGAGGAACAATATTCCACATCATTCAACTCAGTACGTCATGGGAAGGCTTTCACTCGAAGATATTCTCTAGGTTACAACTTGATGTGTGCTGAGCATGAGATCCAAAGCTAGGGTGAATTTGAAATCTACGATGAAATCAATGGGAAAACATGTTGAGCTCATGTCGCTTTGGAGATAATTTTGTGGTTTTAGTACGTGTTCGAGTGATTTTGTAAAAAAAAGAAAGAAAAAGTGAGAAGCGTGTGCCAAAAGTAGATCAAGTCGTGTGCCCCTATTAGTCATTGCTCTAAATTATCGTCAATAACAATTGACATAGTTACTCATGAGCCGAGTATGGTAGGATTCTATTTTGTTGAATCATGTAAATCTTTCACATTGGTTTATTTCAACACGATAAAATAAAGCACGTTTCTTTTAATGTCCTTCAATTTTATTATTTTTTGAAAGGACCTGGTTGGTTTTTTGAGAGGAAGAGAAATGGGGGTTGTGTACAGACTTTTTTCATACTATCACGATTTTGAACGATCATATATCTGGATGCTGAGTGCGAGTCACAATGAACCAACGCAGTTATCAATAATGTTTTTAATTTTCGTGCAGATATCTATGCAGGTAAAGTTTTTTGGAAAGAATCTATCAAAATATGAATTTATTTTTTTTTCACATGAAGTGAATAGTCAATATTCACAAATTAGCGTTTCTTAAAACATGACATTTATTCATTAATTTTTTATCCTAATTTGAATCAAATTCTTTTAACAAGGAGTGTACTTTTATAATAGTAATTTTTTTCTTGTAAAAATTTCATCAGCTTTTTGTCTTTCTTTTGAGTTCGGGAGGACATGTTAAAGTGAATTCTTACTAGTTCATTGTGCTTTTTATCGGATCACTTTTGCAATTAATTTTGATTCCTGAGGTAAGATCACTTAAATAATTGTCATCATGGGCACAAAAGTAAATCCTTTGATGTTCAGAAATTATTGCAGCCACTCCTTATGCTTGTGAAACAAATACTAGTAATTATCAATTGTTGCAGATCAAACCATGCGAAGGGAGTCTGTTTTTGTGAGACGACTCAGTCTTATGAAATGCCCCAAGGCTATAATCTCTAATTTTCATATACTGTACGTTATGTACCTCTGTTGAAAATTCTGTTTAAATAGTTGATTTATTTATTTTTTTTAGTATAAAAGTTTTTATCCCTATATTGATTTTTAATGACAACAATCGATATCAAAAACTCTTAATCCTTGTAGAGATATTCTAATTCGAATAGCCACATGTGTAGAAAATCGGTAGAAATTTGATCTTAAGCGGTTCATCTACGAAGTCTCTCGTAATTTATTCAAAAATTTACTTTGTTGGACAACGTAAAGATAGGATTTTAACTGGTTCATATAACAAAACAGAACCCCACTCTCTCTTGAGCTACCATAGAGAGAGAGCTATTATACTGCAATTCAACTTACGAATTAAAGTATGTGAAAGGCAGTATTTGACTTTAAATAATATTTGTAAAATATTGGCCCATGCCGGGCTTGTGCAGCATCTGCAAAAATTCAATTCATTATGTGTTTTTGTACGTGACGCTTTCAAAAACCTTCTCAAACCGATTCTGGAGTGTCAAAAGTAGCAACAGAACGTGTGTCATCTGAAGTTCTTTCTTCGTCACGTAGAAAAGGTCATATACATTTGCATATCCTCAACGCAGAATTTGTTCAAGATGCATTCTTGTTTTTGGTCCATGAGAACCGGTCACGCGAAACCTCTTTATGTAGGATACAGTATCGAGCCTACATTGAAAATTGACACACGACTGGAAGGTTACTCAAGTTATTGCATGTGATGCATAAGCTAACTGTGCTTAAGGAAAAAGCGATGCCGTGTATATATTTCAGTATGAATACAGATGATGCAATTTTTTATTATTTTTTAAATGAGTAATTGGTCACTTTATCAATATCTAGACTTTGTGAACATCCAAAGATATCATGACGTATCGAATCCCTCAACGCTTCTTTATCTCTATCTTAGCCTTAATCCTATCCATAAGATCTACTAGTGGATTCTTATCACCCCAACCAGCGCCAAGAGCGACTAGAACACAAACATCACACATTGATAATAGGAGGCATGAATGGATAGGGAAATCACTTGCATTTTACGCAACTGTTTCCAGAGAAGAGAAACAGCGAAAAAAGGGCCAATATGTTGCAAAAGATCATCAAGAACTTAATACAGAGATAACAGCAAAGATACTCTACTTCGCCAGACATAAAATAAAAGCTGGGAAGCTGAATCAAGCAGAAAGACTTTACCGAAAACATATTAAAGATCTCGAAGAAAGTCAAGATCACTGTGACCACACACAATTGGCAGTTTCTGTTTTACTTTTGACATTGCTTCTTCAAAGAAAGCCTGATCATGTGCAAGATACTAGAGCAGCTTTTGTTAGATTTTTCCGCATAGTAACATCGGAACACGAAGAAAATGGGGAAGAGCTTAAGGAGTGTATGTGTTCTGCAAAGGTTCTACAGGCATTTGCTCTGTTTGAAATGAAGCAAGGGAATTCGAAAAAGGCCTTTTATCTTGCTAAAATGGCAGTGCAAATGGATCCGGAATTAGAACCTATTTTAAGATGGAAACAATTCCAAGAGGCTCAACAATGACTGAGGCTTCAATAATTCGCTATCAAGTAAATCTAATTTGAGTAAACATAGAAAATGGGTTTTTACTGCATTAATTATCTCCATGCGCATTTTTGTTGAGTAAGATTTTCTTTCCATGGTTTCTATAACCTTACAAAACAAAGAAATGATCAATTCAAGATATTGTTCCTTATACATGTAATTAACGTGGAGCTTCAAGAAATAAACCTGATTTATGTATTATGACTAATATGCTTGCTCCCTTTGCCTAGGAGCGCATTTGATAATATCATCAACCCTCAAAATCATCTCTGCAGCTTCACTGGCACTGAGCAAAACTTGGAGTTTGCTTTTGAAGCATTCCATGACACCAAGTTCTTTCATGTCTCCAACTATGCCGTTATACATGTCAAGACCGAAGCTGCAAGATTCCCCATCAGGAACAGCTGCATGTGCAGCTGTCAATTGCGTGATCAGTTCAGCTGAATCATATCCTCCGTTATCTGCTACTATAGATGGTAGTTGACGAAGTGCCTTAGAAAATGAGGCCATTGCTATTGATTTCTTTCCAGCTGTGGTAGGTACTTTCTCATCAATTGCCTTCAGAGTACAATGGTATATTACTAACAAGATCAGACAAGATATGGGACACATCTTACTACAAAATAAATTGACTCACCTTGGCCATAAGAATTTCAGTACAACCTCCTCCATAAATTGTTTTTGGATTTTTCACTGTATTTGTCAAAATGCAAAGGGCATCATGCAAAGATCTCTCGGCTTCATCCAGCACGTGAGAAGAAGCACCACGCAAAACAATAGTGCATGCCTTCCCACTCTTACAGCCTCCAAGACGAATGACACTATCCTCACCAATCATGACTTCTTCTACGATGTCACATTCTCCTAAAGTTACCAATTCTGGATGATCGAATGTACTAACAATTTCTCCCCCTAAAACTGCTGCTAGTCTCTCAACACCATCGAAGTCTGCATGCTCAATCGCCATGATACCGTTTTCAGCAAAGATGCTTTCAGGTAAGTTATAAATCAATTGTCTATTGATGAATACATTACAGCCATGATTCATGATTTTGTCCACCTTTTTCCTCATTTTTTGTTTTTCACTCTCTTCAATTTCAGCTACTTTATTCATACTATCAACACGGACACGGCTTCCGTAAATTTTGATCTTATCTGTATCCATTGAGGTATTAGCTATCAGAACCTTTGCATTGGTTACCTTGCGAGGCTGTCCAACACCTATCTTTTTATCTAAGAGAAAACCATCCTCCAGGTAGGAATCACGGAGAGAACCTCCAGCCTTTTTCAAAATTTGAATATGATCCAAGTTATTTGAGCCTTTTAGTCGTAAAACAGCATCTACTGCTAGATTCGCAAAATAGTCCTTTTCATATGTTAGCAGTTTCGAGCTAAGAGTGGTTCGTGCAATTTGGAAAAGATCCTTTCGAAATTGTTCAGTTTCTTCTTCATATGTGAAAGCACTTTTTTCCAATGCTTCACGCGCATATTGCCGTGCCAAACGCCATCCAGATGCAATTGTTTGAGGATGGATTCTTTGTTGAAGAATAAGTTGCTCTGCTTCTCTCCTTGTTTGATTCAAGATTAGAAAATTATTAACGTATGATAACGTATATTCAAATGAGCATATTATATTTTTTAGAACTTACAATAATTCTCCACATAAAACTGCTACGCTCGTAGTTCCATCGCCAACTTCATCATCTTGTACCTTTGCAATGTCTACCAAGACCTTAGCAGCTGGATTGTCCAACATTACATTGCGTAGGATCGTAGCTCCGTCGTTTGTGACACTAATGCTTTGATCATGCTCTGAAATTTTTTGTAAGATTTTATCCATTCCTTTTGGACCTAGAGTAGTTTTTACTAGATCAGCGATTGCTATGGCACCAATAAAAGAGGACAATCGTGCATTTTCACCCTTTCATATGAAAAAGAGCAACAAAGAATTGCGTGAGCATTGGCGGGAAAAGAGTTTTAATGTTATTCAATCAACTATGGGGTCAAAATAAGTATAATAAAGTTGGTACTTTTCCAATTGCTTGCCTCACCTTATCCATACTGGATCCGGATCCCATATAAGCTTGCTCCATGTTCAGTTGTTCTAAAAGTAGACTCTATCTTTGATGGCTGCGGGAAACCGAATGCTAAAAACAGTTTTTTTTCAAATTTGTCTCAACTCTTCTATTGGAGCTAGGATTTTTATAAAGTCTACGTAATCCTTGCATAATGGGCTCACCTATATTTCATTGAGCGGTAGAGCAGAGGTCCTTTTCCATTCATTTTATTTCTCATTAGTCCATTTCGCGCTAATACATAGTACAGTAGAAGTTGTAGTATGAAAATACGTGGGCAGAGCAACTTAGGATACGAATGAACGAATGCTGTATTGAGTTTCTTTCCATTCAAATGCAGATAATTGCGATAAATTCTTAGTTACATCAACTGTTTTCAAAGCTTGTTGATACGCCCCCGTACGTAGTACGTCTTGGGCAACAAAAAATGGTCTGCGTAATGGGGAGGGTCCCATGCAGCAGCTAAGAATCAAAAACTGAATAACTAAGGGTATAGCGAAAAAAAAAAA
>Ga0209092_10001632_pt1 | contig 21532 bp, 25 predicted proteins | sample FraStrMetagenome_FD_187446 | JGI IMG/M metagenome (GOLD analysis project Ga0209092, IMG submission 187446) | Marine eukaryotic phytoplankton communities from Arctic Ocean - Fram Strait ARC3M Metagenome (SPAdes) (version 2) | ecosystem: Environmental > Aquatic > Marine > Oceanic | place: Fram... | reverse complement strand
TACGTACCCCGGGTCTATATGCAATAACATGCAATGGAATAGACGACTATAATATAGAAGCTACAACTGGCCCAACTGACCCGACATCCCATTCAGTTACTGACCCGACATCCCATTCAGTTACTGACCCGACATCCCATTCAGTTACTGGTCCCACGTCAACGGGCCACATGGTCTTAAAAAAAGGTAAACATTAAAACTCAGTCGGGTATATATATAAAAAACGTGTTTTAAAAGAAATATGAGACCGTGCGATGTTCAAAAAGCGAAAAAATCTGTTATGAAGGTTATGGGGGTACACACCGGGTTTAATTGGGCCCAACCGTACATCGATGTGGAAGAATTTCAGGCCGGAGGAAGTGCCTTTTTTATCAACCCGAAAGAGTTTGGCGAGGTACCATTTTATGACAAGCGACGTCGTTATCTTTTGACCAATTTTCACGTGGTGGATTCTATTGAGTCAAAGACGGTAGAGTTGTGTTACCCGTCCAAGGGGTTCAATCGCCTTACAGCATCAATCATACACGTCGTGCCTTCTCTGGACGTCGCGATACTGTGCATCGATCCTTACGCGGAGCATCTATCATGGAGAGATGGTGGTTCTATTCATGAGTTTTTGGAAGAAATTCCAAACCTGAAAATTAATCTATCACCGGTGAAAGGAAACTCCCAAGATGTCATTGCCATCGGGTTTCCATCCTTGTCCAAAGACGTGCAATTGTGCGGGGGGCGCGTATCGGGTAGGGGTCTGGGAATGATACAACTCAATATGTCCCTAAACGGAGGAAACAGTGGTGGTCCGTTGATGTATAAAAATCGCGTTATTGGTATCTGTACGGCATCGGAAGCAGAAACGGAAGCAATCGGTTTGGCGGTTCCTATATGTCAAATTGCGCGTTTCTTCGGACACTGGGGTGATTTTAACAAACCACTAATGCGTATGCCATCTTGGGGCGTTAACGCGAAGATCTTGACCGACGATTATTTAAACTACCATGGTATTGATCACATCCAAGGGGTATTGGTCGAAAAGACCGTAAAGGGCCAATCATGCGACCTCGCGGGTTTAAAACCAAAAGACATTATCCTTGGAATAAGCAATTCTACTGGACGGTACAACATTGATTGCGACGGTCTGGTAAAAGTAGAATGGACAGACAAGCGCGTTCCCATCACAAACAACGAATTCATCATGTCATTGGATCCAGATACGATTACTTTTTCGGTATTCAAACATCGTACGAAAAAGCGGGTTGAAGTAAAGGTTAAACCTACTGTCATTGATTTTCATACCCGTGAAAAATGGCACCAATGGGAAGAAGTAGATTACTGTACCTTTGGAGGGGCAGTGTTCATGGACCTTACGATGAACCATCTGGATGCGGAAGACGAAGATGAGGAGTCTCCTATACCGTTTGACCACCTCATGCAAATGTCAGCGCGTGTAAAATCGTCAATGAACATGGAAACCATCGTGGTATGTACCCATATACCGGGTCAAACGTATCTGGAATCACAACGATCTTTGATGCCTTACGATATTATCAAAAAGGTAAACCGGACAAAGATAAAAAACATTTCTCATTTCACAGAAGTGTTACAGGAGTTGGCAGAGAACATAGAGGAAACCCAATACATTGTACTGGAGACAGAGCGCACCAATGTTTATGTTGATTTGAAAAAGATAGCCGCACAGGAATATTTGTTAAGAGAGAAATTTCAAGATCAGATTTTTGCGGCACCTCGTAAACGTAGGCGATTGCGTTAACCGTATGGTAACACCGTTTTAACAAGTACACTCTCATTTTAATTTATGTTAGTAATTTATATATTATCAAATATCTGTACTGCCAAAACCACCAGAACCTCGTTCGGTCTCCCCCAAATAGTTCACCTGTATGATTTGCGGAGTCGCGTACGCTGTAATTATAATCTGGGCTATTTTCCAACCTCGTTTGAACTCCATTGCTTCTCGTACGCGTAACATGACCATAATTTCACCTCGATAGTCTTCATCGACTACGCCTGCTTCCACGGTCATTCCGGCTTTGGCCAGAGAGGAACGACACGCTATGCGTCCATAATGTCCGGGCGGTATTTGCATTGCAACCCCGATATGCACCTTGTTTAAACCCACTTCCAATTGTGTGTCACGTGGAAGGTAAAGATCGTACCCGGCGGCATATCGGTTGGCTCGTTCCGGTAGAATTGCATTGTTGTCGAGTAATTTAACTTGCATTTATTTGTTCGAGTCTTTCTTATATACACAGAATTAAATTTGAGTATATATATCAATCGTCGGGCCGGTAAATGCCACGAACAGCTTCCAATGCCAAATTTAGTGCCCGTTACCAGTCTAAATTTAAGGTAGGAGAAGAAGTTCTGTACGACGGCGTGGAATATTTTGTAGAGGTCGCAGACATTAAGACGACTGAATTTTTACCACTACGTCGAAGATGCCGTCCTTATTCAAGACCGACTATAATGGCCCCAATAAAAAAACTAAAGAAAAACAATTTTATTGCACGGAAATCCCTGAAAGAAAATATGTGGGTTTTGTTGGACATCGATACAAAAACGTGTCATTTGTCTATGATATTGGACCGATGTGGCGATGACATAACGATTCAGCCCCTGAATGTCAGGAATACCTATACCGTGTCCGTATATTCCAATCGTATTGACCTTGCAATCGATGTAAACATACCCGAGTATATTCCCCGAATGCCGATACTAAGCAATCCATGTTTACAGGCGTTAGTGCACATAGATGGACGGGGCGCAAAAATTATAGATTACGATGCGGATGCCAATTTGTATTTGGCAAAATGGGACCTTGCAGACCATGAAACCTTTGCATGGGTCGAAGACAATGATTTCGCGGTTGATTACAGCGATAACGACCCGTTTGATTGCGATTGGGACTGTGCCGGGGTATTGGTCATACCCTTCGAAGATTTGGTTATATCTAAAACCGGTATATCTTACAAAAAAACACAAATGAGTTCGATAGATATGGAAGCTGTGAAGCTTGATTTATGGGCACGAACCAGCCATCATAATATAAATCACTTTGCAACCAGTTACAATACCGATGTAGATATTCTATACATTGCATTGTGGTTGGAACATCATCCTTTTTATTGGAGACATCAAGATGAAATCGACTTTTGCGACGAAGACAATCGTTGTATGCAAATGTTAATCGATAAAATTGCAAGTCGAAATGTGGTCGATATGGATGTTATTGATAAAGTGGTACAGCGTATAAAGTTGGATGAATGGATTAAACGAAGGTCTAGACTCATAGAGAGCGTCTTACGTGGCAAACCAATCTTCAAAACCAACTTTAAATACTCCGATGGAAAGGTTATAGTAAATATCATGTACCCGTCAAACCCAGAAATTCGAATCAGTCGTTTGCATCGTCGTTTTCGATACAGTCATATTTCCAAAGTATTGTGGCACTTGTCGAATAAACCAAAAGCGAGGTCTTGGAACGAATCAATGAACTTCGAATACAAAATAAAAAATAATTATGCGACAATACGATTAAAACACCCGTTGAAACCATTCCAAGAACGCATCGTTTATGATATGCAACAACGAGAAATCCATAACAATGACATATTGAATTTAAACACGAAATCGGGGGTGCGTTTTAACGCGGTGTCTGGTTTCGATTGGGAGAATCCACTTCGAGGCGGAATTCTTGCATTGGACACCGGATTGGGCAAGACCGTATGTACTTTGGCATTGATACAACAAGGCATTCAAATATATAAAATTAAACCGACTCTTGTAGTGGTCCCATTGACCTTAATCGACCAATGGATATTTGAACTACAAAAATTTACGACCCTGACATACGGTGAAGTACATGGTAGAAAAACAATAGAAAAGTGTACGGGAAAGGATGTTGTGTTTACAACATATGGTACACTCATGTCGGCATACAATAGAAACGTTTCCGATCCCATATTCACGATGTTTAAACGTGTTATTTTTGACGAGTCACATCAACCCAAATCGCATACTTCTACTACCGTCAGAGCATGTTACTCGGTTAACGCATTATACCGTTGGTGTTTAACCGCAACACCCATTAAAAACGATACAATCCAAACTCTACATGCACAATTGAGAATGTTGTGTGTAAAACCATTTCAAGGCGATAGACCATATTTAAAGGAAGTGATGCAAATAGAGGAAGGTAGAAGTAGATGGGTCATTCAACAGATTATAAACACAATTATTCGCCCAAAAGTTTCACTTGGCATCCCAAAACCAGAAGTGTACACCTTAAACATACCGTTCGATGCAAATACACTGGTTGTATACAAGAAACTGTTTGAAAAAATAAGGGGCAAAATATTGAAGACGTGGCACACCGAAGGTCCATTTAATGAATTTCAGCGAATAAAATCACTTATGAACCAATTATGCATAGCCTCCATAGACCCTACACTAATTCCGATACACATGTGGGGGGAAAGAATAGAAGGGGATCAATTTTCTTCGACTACCATACAACAGTTGAATGAAACCTTGGGGAAAGATAAATTTGAACAAGAAGTGAAAAAGGTGTTAAATTCTCTAGAAGATACAAGTTGTTCGTTGTGTTTGGAAACGATTAGCCGTCCCACCATAACCAATTGTTTGCACATATTTTGTCATGATTGCATCAAGCGTTCTTTGGAATTTCGTAAAAATTGCCCAATGTGTCGATGTACACTACAGGAAAGTGCATTTAAAGAAATTAAACCATCTGTCGAAGAGGAGACGATAGAGGGGTTTGTTGTCAAAACGGACATGTTGGGACGTCGAGTGAAAATAGAGAAAGACATAGCGCGTCTATACGAAACGATGACACGGGGTAAATTGGATGAATTGAAACGTATTATTAACAAACGGAAGAAAATAGTAGTTTATTCGCAATACAACACGGTCTTGGAATCGTTTTCACGTGAGTTTCATTCTAGTATAATAACGGGGAGAAGCAGCAGAGCTCAGAGAAAACGAAACATAGAAGCATTCAAAAATGGGAATACGAATGTTTTCTTCTTGTCTACCAAAATAGCGGATGTGGGAATAAACCTCACAGAAGGGGACACCTTGGTGTTTCTTGAGCCGGGAATTGACTCCGACGTAGAAAAACAGGCGATCGGTAGATTGAAGCGAATCGGCCAAGAGAAAACGGTGCACATTTACAAACTCTATTCCAAAGACACCTTAGAAGACTCCATATCATTGAAACGGTCAAGTTACGAACATGCGATTTCGCGCGTGATGAATTCTGGTGGGTCAAAATCATATATATCGAAGAAGAAAAGGCAATTTTTTCTTGGGTACATTACGGATATACTTCAGTTTAATTAAAATATTTACGTTTTTTATTTAACCCTAACATTTTTGTTACATACTCGTCAAACGACCCATCGAAGGTTTCCCAATCACTTAAACGTTGCTGTCCATCGCATACGTCTGGTAAGAAAGTAGATATAGTTTCTAAGGGTTTTTTTCCAAAGTCTTTTAATATACGAGAAGCATATACCAACACCTTGGACGGTCTTGTTTGAAATAGCATTGCCGATATAGCCATAGAACAGCACATATTTTCCGCCGTCTGGTCGGATGTATCAAACATCATCAAACCGTAAGCAAGTATACGGTATTCCTTTGGGAATTTGCGTTGAAATACTTTAAACCATTTCTTACGCACTTCGCTTGTTACAAAGGTTTGATTTGGCGGCTTTGCAATGTATGTATGGACCGGTTTCTCTCCCAAAAATGCAAGGGCTCGTTTTGCATCCCAACGTTCTTCTGGGTCCAGTGCCAACAATCCCCTAATCAATGTGTCGATATCCGTTTCGTTTTTCAATGTTGGGATTCGTTGTTCTACCGCTTTTAGTGTCTTTCCCGGGACTTTACCATATACAATTTTGTGAAGAATGCAACCCAGTGACCAGATATCTACTTTGGTGGTATACTTCTGCTTCTTCCATATTTCAGGAGCTCTATACCATCTAGTTACCATGTACCCGGTTGCAACGCCGTAATCGTTTGCAAATTGACGAGAAAGTCCAAAATCACAGATCCAAACGACATCGCCTTTCATCAATACATTGTCCGGTTTTAAATCCCGGTGCATTACATTGTGTTCATGGAGGGAGTACAGGCCTTGGAGCAATTGTGTTGCTATGTCTCTTATTTTTTCAAATGTTACCTGCTTTTGAGCACGAAGCCACCCGTTCAAATTACAGGTCGCTTTTTCCATAGTAATGTGCATACTCTTCCACTTGTAATAACAAGAACGGTAAGGCACCATGTTGGGAAGGTACATGCGCATTACGTATTGTTCTCTAGCGACTGACGCCAAATCTTCCATACTTTCAATCAAAGTAATCTTTACCGCCGAATTGTTCTTACCGTACACCTTTGCGTAGGCGCCTTCACCAAGCATGAGCTGAGCCGTAGACATTTCAAAGCTTTATAAACGGTTATATATTGTTTATTTAATCAATCCGTTTTTAATCCCATAAAAGAACAATGTACATTGGTATAGTCTTCTCGATGACCCTGAAATACAAATTTAAACGGGTTTGATGATACACAATTCATGTTGGTGTACTCTATCGCAGTGTCATTCACAGTATAATAAAAACTTTTTGGTTTTTCCTGATACAATAAATCTGCTCCCCATGTCGCGATTCCCTCGTTCATGATTGCAAGGCTTATGGTGAAAGCTACAATAAAGACGGGTTGCTTGGAAGTAAACCCATAGGAACATATTAACGCAAGTGCGTAATGATGAAGATGGAGAGGGTGACCTTCCATATATGCAACTATTGTAGTTCCTATGAAAAGAACCCATGTGCATAGGTATAATGCAACATAGACCATTCCCACCTTATTTTTCTTATACCGAATAAAATGGTACGAGAAATGGAAACATAAAGCGAACATTAATAGACTCAATAGAACGAACGATATTAATCCAATCCTATCGTTGAAATTGAATGAAATTTCTGTAAATACAGATCCCGCATGACGGAATGCCAGTGCGGTACCAACATGCAATGGTATCAGAAGTAAATATACCGGTCGAACCATCTTCTTTAAACGATTCTCTACAATGTTAGTGACCACTACTACATTCGCTGTATGCATCAATATTACGAGCAACCTATCCAAATTATAATGATCGTCGTATAGATACGCAATAAGCCCCCATGTAATTCCACTGGTAAGAGTGTATATTACCAAAACAAATGCACAATCATAACTATGGTCTTCTTCTACTAACATATATTTGTTACAATAAACTATTTATATATACAATCACCTTAAACCAAACATGTAAAATATAGTTCCAAAAATTCTAGAACGGGTGCTTCGTCGTGGCTCTGTAATTCTTACACGACACAGTGGACAGGTAGGGTTCTTACTTTTCCAATTATTAATACAACTATTGTGGAAGGAATGCCCACATTTTAGCGTTTTCATAGAATCGCAAATTTCGTCTAAACATATGGCACATGTCGTTCCTTCATGAGGGAATATCTTTGAACTCCTCCGAATACATGGCATATTTACCAACTTTACTCACCATTTTATATGTAATATAAACATTTATCACCGGCCATTGGGTTGAATCTGTCGTTGTATCGTATTCAATATACTTTCGAGTCGGTCGTCTTAAACGCACAATTAATGGTGGTTTCCGTTTGACAATATATGTCGCCATACCCCTTAAATCCTTCGCCGTCGCTGATGCTAGTATATTGACGCCCCTAGGCACATGTCGATATATTTTAAGGTATGTTCTGGCATATGTTTTGTCGATTTTTAGAAATTCGATAATTTTGTTCGTGTCAATTATCATGGCTTCTTCTACGATTTTATGTTTCTTGTTCCATTTAAAAAATACAGTTACGGTGTTCTGTGTCCCAAACTTCATCGCTATTTCAGAATACCGAACCATATCAAAGTGCATACCGCCCTGTCCCTTCTTTATCTCTATAAATGCGTCTCCATTAAATGCATCGTAATATCGGGCATCAAACGGAACCCAACCCAAAACCTCACAAAACCGTTTTTCGTATGCATTTTTGGGCACCACAAAATCCCCACTCAGTTGTTTAAACACTTGTGATATCTGGTCTCGTACTAACTCCATTGTACATTGCCATCGCTTTAATATTTATATGGTATTAGATAAAAAAAAATTATTGTCGATATTTCAATTTAGCTTTGTCGGGCCACTTTTTGACCATTGGGCCACTTCGGGCCACTTGCCACTTCGGGCCATGGGCCAAAGGTATTCATTAAAAATTTCGTTCCATTAAATTTATGTATATTAAAAGCTCCTTGTCCAAACAAAGATGAAGCTAGTATTTCAACATTTAGACACGCAATCACCAAACAAGTTCATCACCTTGTTCGGACGAACCTTAGATGACAAAAGCGTAGCCGTTCATGTCAAAGATTTCAGTCCAAAACTGTATATTGTCATAGACAGGGACGTACGACGACTACAAGCCCTTATTCGGGCCTCGTTAATACGGTACAAAGAAAGCAAACATATTCTAAAGTTTGACCCAGATTCGGTGAAGAACATCGATTCATGTATAGACAAGCATGAAAAAAAACTCCTGTGGTTTAAAATAGTCAAAGGTCAGGATATTACGGAATACAACGAAGAAGGCGCCCATGACTTTCTTGAGATTACCACGATAGACAAGTACGTTTTCAATGACTTGAAGGCAATTTTAAGTCGTAAGTGTGAGTTCATTTACAGGCAGATGATGTTGGACACTGAAACACGTATGGTAAAGAAATGGTGCCAGAAATACGAGGTAGACTGCCAAACAAACCTGAAGTATATGTTAGACAAACCCTACACCATATACAACGACCAAGTTGACTATGGTCTTCAATATCTAATCAGCAAAGACATTTATTCATGCAATTGGATGGAAGTCGATGGACAGGAAGTCAGTAAGAAGCAAACAACATGTGATATTGAATTGGAAGCCGTACGTTTAGAGCAGATAGAACGAAATGACATGGCCCCATGGCACATATTGACATACGATATTGAATCCGTACCTCATCCAAGAGGAAATGGCAAGTTTGAGTTTCCAACGGCGGAACAGGACCCGGTATGTACAATAGGAGCAATTGTTCAAAAGGGAGAAGTAGTTGAGAAATACGTTTGGATTCACACACCAAACGGAGATCCCATAGATGTTCTATCACCGGTGGAGAACCCTACAGACGATTACACGTCGGAAGACACAGAAGTCTACCACTATGATGACGAATTGGAAATGTTGATCGATTTCAATACCTTTATTGTTGACAAGGATATTGATATTATCGAAGGGTACAATAGTGCATGGTTTGACCACCCATACCTATTCAAACGGTACAACACTCTGATGACGAAAAATTATGGCAAGCGATTGAATACTGAGAGCAAGCAACGCACTTGTAAGGGTCCAAAGGACGAGTATTCTCCGATTTGGGGTAGATTTCTCAACATGGAATCATTTATCAAAGAGAAGGTGTTTGAAAGCAAGCAAGCGGGAAAGAATGTAACAAGGACTTTGTTTTGTCCGGGTCGTATCGACCACGATGGATACCAAGTCATGAAAAAGAACCACAACCTTTCAAGTTACAAATTAGACAATGTTGCCTTTGAATTTCTAGGTACAAAAAAATATCCGATGGATTACAACGATATTCACCCAAAGTATCACACCAAGGAAGGACGAGACGAACTAGCCGTCTATTGTGTAAAAGACGCATGGTTGACGCGTAAAATAATGCACAAACTCAGCAAATTGTTCGTATCGTTTCAGTTGGCATCCGTTACCGGAATTGCACTTAACGATGTTCTAAATCGAGGTCAGGGCATTCGCACGATCGCTCTGATGTTGCGGTATTGCAAGCAAAGATCACCACAGTATTTTATTCCAAGGCGCGAAACAATAAAGAAATACAACAAGTGGAACCAACTCTCCAAGAATCTGGACATAGTTACAGCGGTAGAGGAACGGTTTGATGGTTTTCAAGGAGCAGTCGTATTGGACCCAAAACCAAAATTCTACAAAGATGCGATTGCAACCCTTGACTTTGCCTCTCTGTACCCTTCGGTGATGATGTGCATGAACATGTCGTATGAAACCATCATTAGTAAAAAAACCATGATCGAGAGGGGATGGACCGAAGGAAAAGAAGTACGGACGGTACCGGATTACTACTGGAAAGACGGTAGGATGCAAAACAAGATCAATTACAATACCAACGTCATTTTTGCCACAAAGGAAACCAGACAGGGGATTCTACCAGAGATATTGGGATCCTTATGGGATGAACGCAAACGAGTAAAAAAAGAAATGAAGAAACATCATCCAGATACAGTCCAGTACAAGATAGCAAATGGTCGTCAATTGGGTCTCAAAGTTTGCATGAATAGTATCTATGGGTTTACAGGTGCGTCGGTTGGGTTTCTACCGGAAAAGCGAATAGCAGAAAGTGTTACTAAATATGGAAGAGGTCTCACTTTAAAAACACAAGACCTGATCGAGAACCACCCAAAGTGGGGAAAGGAACATGGGGTTCGATGCGTATACGGGGATACCGATTCGGTGTTTTGTCACCTTCCACGGTCTCTGTGCGATGGCCCAACCCCAGAGGCAACTGTAAAACGCGCGGAGGAGATTGGCAGGGAGATGGGAGAGTATGTAGACGCACACTTCTTACGACCGGTAGAGTTGGAGTTTGAAAAGGTTTACTTGCCATTTATGTTGATAAAAAAGAAGCGTTACTGTGGTAAGAAATACGAAGAGGGCCATGTTAAAATAGACATGAAAGGATTGGAGTGCGTTCGAAGGGATTTCTGTCCTCTTCTGGTAAAAACACAGAAGGAAATGTTGACCGTTCTAATGAATACTATGGATGTAGATCAAGCATGCAAAGTGGTGTCCAAGGCGATGCAAGATCTAGCATTGTGTAAAGTGCCTTTGGAAATGTTGACCATGAGCAAAAAATTGTCTCGTTCTCCTTCCGATTACAAAGTTAAGGGAGCACATGTCAATTTGGCGATGCGCATCAACAAAGAACGGGGCGAACAACATGGGTTTGTAGCGGGAGATAGAGTCCCATACGTCATAGCAAAGGGGAAATCATTTAAAATGTCGGAGAATTCGGTCTTGCCGGAAGAGATCACCAGTGGAAAGTTTGTTGTGGACTACGACTACTATCGAAACAAACAGATGATCCCACCTCTTACGAGAATTATAGAGAAACTGTGCGATAATCCGAAGAGTTTGTTTGTTTGCAATGCGATTAAAAAACCTGCCATAACCGGCATGTTTGCGAAATGGGTGAAAAAGAGAAAAAAAGAGGAAATAGTTATCGTTCAGCCAAAAATAGTAAAGAAGAGTAAAAAAACGACCATATATAATTTTTTTTAGAATTTTAATTTTTTAACCAAAGACGGTTTTTTGAACGCGGCCCGAAGTTCTAACTTTTTTAAGATGTTGATTAAATCCTCCAATGCGCCACCCAGCGTATAACGAATATTGTCTTTGAACCAACCGGGATTGAACTCTTGGTCTTGATCGTAATCGCCTTGTTCCTGAATACCATAAATTTCCTTCCCAACTTTTACCTCTCTTATTGGTTTCTCGTCAACTTCTTTTTTTTGTTCTAGTAGGAAAGTTCTATACCATACTAACCAATCGTATAGTCTTTTTATTCGAACAAACTCCAGTGTGGTCTGGAACGCCGATCCGTCCGGCTTCCGCCTGCCATAACTATCGTAAAAATAACCAAAAAGGTTGAATGCAAACCTTTGAGAAGCTGCTTCTTTGTTGTATGCCCCAAGCCTTGCCATACCTGTTTCGTATGGCAGAGTGGTCCTACCCTTTTTAAACCACTCCGGCCTTTTCGACTGCTTCTTCATATTTTGCCATTCACTTCGAGCTTTTTTTAAATATTTGTACAAAACCAAATTTTCTATTTCCTCTGCCGCTTCTTCCTCGGCCTTCCGCTTCATGTAGTTCTGTTTGACCTCCTCACGTTGAAGTCTCTCATTTCTTCTTTTAATGATGGGTTCTCTAACCTTTTTCCATCGTTCGGTCGTTTTTTGCCTATCATTCACCCCGTTATAAAATAACTGGAAGATTGTCAGTATTGTGTCTTCTTCTAAAGTATATTTAATTACAGGATTCAGGACATTCGGTGGATATTCGGTACCGGTTGACAAATTAGGTAATTCGGCCAGAATCAACACTACCAAATCTACCAATACCAGTGTTAAACCATTGTGCGATATTTCAAAGTCTTCAACCTCTTTAAATAGTTTGGCGTCCGCCTCGATCGCCTCCTCTAAGTTAGGGTTAGTTGGTTGGTTAGTTTTCCATAATTTTATATTTGCATAATTTTTTTCCGCCCAAGATTCATCCCATTTTTTTCGATAAGGAAACGCATATGTTTTCCAGTCGATTTTCAAAAGTACACCTCTAATTAATTCCCTTCTACTTGGTTTTTTTGGAGGTCCTTTATTTCCACCCATTTATCAAACCTCCGTAGGAAATATATAATATAATTTATTACTTTGTGTATAAATACATCACGTTATATATAAAATGCGTCTTATATTATTCTTATTGTTAACAACCGCCGTAGCCATGGAAGATCAGTGTTCTTGTACCTGTAATGACATTGATCGTGACAAACTGGGACAATCGACATGGTATCTACTTCATGAGATTGTTAAACATGCGGATCCTAGCTACGACCCAGCCCTATCTCTGCTTTTGAAAACCCTAGGCGTTTTGTACCCATGTTCACATTGTAGAGAACATATTAACGAATATTTGGAAACGCACCGTGTCGAGTTGTCGGAAAAATGGATGTGTGATTTTCACAATTCGGTGAACGAACGTTTAAACAAGAGTATAGTAGCGTGTTAGGTTACAAAAACCCAGTTTACAACAGTGTACTTTTTGTTACTTGGTTGTAAGAACACGTATAAATGTCTTATGGGTGGATTCCCATCGATTACAAACCGTAGGGTTTCATTTGTTCCAGAGTCTGCTAAGCTTATGTCGGCTCCTAGATCTTCCTTCATCGTTGCAATTAGCTCATCTCGATTTATTTCTACATCGTTGTAAAACAACGGTAAGAGTATAAGTCTTGTTCGTTGAACCACTGGCATTGTATTGCAAACGGGAGGAAGCTTTACCCCGTCTATTTGCTGACCTTCCTCTATTCCATCAAATGGATTTATTTCCTCTTTGGGTTTCATGTACTTGATTGTCAGATGTTTAGAGGCTATCTTTCTACGCTTTCGTTTTGAAAGACCAACAAGGTGATCGTGCTTACGTTTGGACCTTCGAACCGATGCTTCTCCCAATTGTTTTAACAATGAACGAACATGATTACGTTGTTCTTCGGTAAGGGGTTTTGGCGCTTCTCTTGAAGTCATATATTAAATGGAATAGGCATATAAATAGGTATATTTTTGTTAGTAAATGACCCTTTATTTGTATTTAATTTCGCATCCTCGTCCTGAAATCAAAACCCATACCTATATCGGATGTACAGAAAATTTCCTTAAACGTTTGAACCAACACAATGGGTTGGAAGCTGGCGGTCCCCGTATTACGAAACGAGCTGCTGGATCATGGGAACCTGTCTTAATTTTGAAACTACACGATGAGAAAAACTCCAAACAGTTAAAACGGGAATGGAAACAAAGTAGTCGGGGTTTAGAAAGTCGAGTAAAACGTGGGATAGAATTGGCTGTAAAGCACAAGCTTAAAATGATTATTCCTAAGACGGATAGTAAAATTCCAGTTATTAAATATATAAATCAACATTGGGATGGCAATTCGGTTCGGATGACGGACGAGGAATGGAAACATGTGCTATCGAATTTTTAACTTTTTACGAACCGTAACCTGTTGTCTTATGTTTGTAATCGGCGTGTCGTTTCGTCTAACTTGTATGGTCATCTTATGCTGTGGGTAATCGAACACGGTTTCCGTAATAAACGCTCTATATTTTTGTACCACTTCTGCTATATACTCTACGTTTAAACACTCGATGTCTTTCAATTGCAAGTCGTAATACCCGGCCGATGTTTCAATCGCGCTTGTAAACTCCATGGTTGTCATCCCCAACAAGTTTCGTAAAATCCCTTCAATGTGTTTTTTGTCTTTTTTGTCTACCATAGACAGATCGTAATCTGTTGGCACCCCAATGTCTTCAACCCCAATCGAACGTTTTCTCTTCCTTTTGGTCTCGTCATTGTGCTTATACGATTCGATTTTGAGTTCGGCGGCAACTAGGTCGGCCTTTATACTTATAATTTTGGAATTCATAAGTAAGATTTGGTTCATGTCGTCAAGACTCATACGAGGAGGCTTGCACAGTATGATCGTAAAGCGCGTAGGAAACTTTGTAAACAATTTAAGTTTCATGGAAGATGAGCCATCCAGTGAACTGATCACTTTGATAACCTCCTCGACGAATCGCGAATCACTGTCATGAAGACCATTGTGTTTGCTAAAGCTTACTTGTGGCGATTCCATAATATGTATATAAATGACATCGTTAGACTTAAATACATAAGAGTTTTCAGATACGGTCTTCTACTTTGCCTTTTGTTCTCCACACACTTTATGTTTACTTTACCAGACATCATGTCGGTCTCAATAAACGGATTTAGACCACGTTTGTTGATAATATTCTTCCACAGCTGAAGGGTTGCTTCACTGATGGATTCCAGATTTAATATTTCCAATGCAAACCCAGTTCCACCATGCATGTATCCTTTAAATTCTACTTCCATATCTTCGTTGTTTTGATCGTTAAGTTCCTTAATAATCTTATCGGCCACTCCCGACCGCGTGCGGTTACGATTGAATACGGATCGAGACATTTGTATATACGCCCTTGGTATTTATACCTCCGAATTCGCAGCGATAAATACAAACAGACATGTGAACCTACCGAACCAAATAATCGCGCGTAAAATATTTGCTTTTTTCATATTGTCTTCTCGGTCTATTGTAGCACCGTCTTGTGTTATCATGTAATGATTGTATAAGGCGATTGTGGATATAAACCATGCAAACATTAAGATGATGAATGGTACAAGAGGCCAATCGGCCAATGAAATACTTACAGCTGCTGACACCATTTCCAACAATGCGAACAGTGAAAACGCCTTTGTTGTCCGTTCAGCGTGAACATCGATGTAATTTTCATTTATAAACTCATATACAATAATATCATAGACGATTCCAGTTGTCACTATCGAACAACAACATAAAGATATAAGAGACCATATTAACAATATTTGATCCATTTACAAAATGTACATTACTATTTATACTGACATGGGTATTAAATCCAATAACCACTCCGCATCCATTTCTCCCAAGAAGGTTTTGTTTTCAAACATCGTCAATACCTGTGTGATAAAATAGTTCTCGAATAAGGGCGGTAAACTAAGCACTTGAATCCATTTCGAGGCTTCTCTAAAATCCATTTCGAGAACATTTATACAATCGGCAAATTCCTGCTTTAACCCACGAACCAACCTTACCTCCGAATCGGACCATTCATCTTTTTTCATTCGCTGACCAATCGATTGTATCATATCATCATTTATCACTCTGGTCACCAATAGTTTTGACATTATTTCTATTTTAGGCGTCACCACGACAGCAATACCGGCTCGTTCAAAATTATCGACCAGTTTTTGAGACCAAATACGCGTCTCGTATTCATCGGGCATAAGTTCTATCATATCGTAATTTGGTTTCTCTTCGATTATTACCTCTCTACACCTTGGACATGAGATTTCTTCGTTATCTCCACGCGTATCTCTGTATTGCTCTAAACATTCTAGGCACATACCATGGCCACACGGCTGTAGTGTCATTGCTTTAACTTCGGCGGAATAACGGTTAAGACATACTGGACATTTTGGTAATACAATATATGTACGTGTGCTCATATCATTAACACAGACTATTATAAATACCATGAAATTAATGTATATAAATTACATAGATATATCCAAATGCTACATCCAGATATCAATTTAAAGAAACTTGTAACCAAAGAAGACAGGTTTCACCTTCATAAAATATTAGGAACCTTGGCACTATGCTCATTCTTCTATCGTTACACCTTTTGTTTTCCTTTGATAGGATATGAACCGTTTGATTGGATTACTATGACTTTACATTTTGCGCTGGCACTTACCGCAATACAATTTAGAGTCCCAAAACTCAGAATAAAAAACAAACCACTCATTGTGTACGAAGAGTATCGATTGCATGCCATGATATTTACATCTAGGTGCTTCTTCGTGTATGCATTTCGTCATCCCTTTTTCGTTTTAATACACCACATATTAGCAGATTATGTAACCAAAAAACACGGAAAAGAGGGGGATACAGCGGTTCGTTCTGCTGCTGTGCGTTCAGGTTCACATCAATATATATCCAAACTATTCAGCTTGTACCAGTTTTTAGCCATTGGTTCACACCTGTTTGGACCGCCTAGCATGGCCTTCAACACCCTGATTGCGATTCAATCCAGCGTCTTCTTGATGACCCTGTACAAAAAGAAAATTATTCGTGGAAAAGTACATCTTATCGTATACACACTGTGTCTCATTCTATCGGTATACCACATGGTATTAGAGGTTCCGTTTAAATATCTTTTACTTTCTACCTGCTGTTTCGTAGTTCGTATCAGTATACCAAACAACAAGTATGTGCTCTGGTCCATTGCGTATGCGGTTGGATGCATTATTTAAAATTCACTACGGCAGTTTGGGCACGAGTTGTTGGATTGCAACCATGGCTCTATGCAATCTCTGTGAAACGCATGAGATACCTCGTTATTGCACGGCAAGCGACATATCATTTGACCTTTTTTCATATGTGCTTGGCATATTGTACATTCGCCTATATCGGATTCAGACTTGTATGTAGGAATACGAGACTTTGGAAGCGCTTGCCGCATAACATTTCTTGTATTTGGAGCATTGTGTACGACATGATTTCTTGATATTGCTCCCATCATATGTTCAGCAAAATCACTAATAACAAACGGAGATAGATCGATTTCAGACTGGTGGTTTTGATCCGAAAAGTTTATAACATAGCTTGTGTGTCTAGACATTTATTATTTACATACATGTTATTTATACTCTTATCCGCCACACAACATACAACCAAGTTTTTCTAAACACCCCAATTCTTCTTCTTCTTCTTCTTCCGGTGCGCCGCCCACATTTACGCTTGTACCACCACCGCCGCCGCCTATTGGTGCAACCGCACCGCTGTTTCCAACACTTACGTTAATAGTATTGCCCATTTGTGAAAAATAAATACATATTTATACCGACTAAAAAAATGATGGTCGGCAAAAGGTTTTTTTCTATAACTAGTGGGGCCCCGTGGTATCCAAGTCGGTCCATTTTATACAAAGTCGCTCTCGTCGCATTTATAGTCGTCTTCGAGTACAACCGTTATACACGACTCAGAGGAAAGTTGTCGTTTCAATTCTGGATACACTTTTGTCGGTTTCACCTCCTTCACCTCAAACGGTTTCACCTCTGGTTCAAGTAGTTCATCCGTTTCTGATGTGGGCATTGGGTGAACTTGTATAGACACTTCGCATCCCATATTTTTCATCACATACGGTATATATATTCAAACCAACAATGATCCAGAGCGAAACTTAACATTAATATTACGTTGTATTCTCTCTCTACGTAATATTTCTCGCCTAAAGTCAAAAATTAAGGAAATTATTATCAGTATCCAAAAAAGGCTAAATGAAAAGTCGAGTCTATGGTCGCGTGGTCTATTTATAAAGATTAAGATGGATAGTATACATAGGAAAGTACCAACCCCGTACAAAACATGTCTCATTTAAATTATGTATATCTGTATTTATACTCGTGAAAACGCCCTCTACGATAACGTTTCGGACGCCATTTTAGTACCGGTTCGCCACCGGATAGTAGCCATTCTATGTACTGGCTATGCTTTGATCGATATTTTGTCGGTAATATTATGCAAGCTCTACATAAAACACATGTGGTATGACAACGTTTTACCAGTTCATTGTGACATTCCTTGCACCATGAATGGCCGCACATGTTTGTAAACGTACTTGTCCTGTATTCTAAACAGACCGGGCATTCTATCATTTATTTAAAATATGCGAACGAGTAATACATAAAAATAATTGTTTTTTGTTATGGATTGTTTTGATAGAAGAACTTCTTATTAACACTATATAAACCAATAATACGTTTAAATGATACGCTTTATGTTCGGTGTAGCCGTTGGAATTTACACCGCGCAAAACTACGATGTTCCAAATGCAAAATTATGTCTGGATCATATCATGCTATACTTGAAAGAGTTTGAAAGGAATCTTGAACGGAAAGACAAGAAATAGTTTTGTCCGTTTCTTCAACATTGTAATATACTGAATCGTTTTGCTCTTTCCACAATTTGTACATATCGTTTAATTCCTTCACATCGTGTAAGGCCACCGCCTGTTTCATAAGCGCAACCCTTTCACCGCACTCGTCGTCCGTCAATTCTTCAGCTATATGCTTTAATGTCAATGCTTTGCGAACATTCAGTTGCGACTGGTCTATATTCTTCCACAAACGAGATGCCAATTCGATCAGCTGGTACGACTTTTTTACAGGGGCCAACATCTCTTTGAAACTATACATGTTGTAATAGTAATCACTGGCGTACACTAGCGCATTCGCCAAGTGGTAACGATGTTGAAGGATTGGTAAACTACTTATGCTTGGGTCAACCCACATATACGCGTTCAAAAGCTTTAGTGATTGCATCTCGTAGTGTATTGATTTGGAAAACCAAGGTTTTGCTTCCTTTGGACACAACTCGATACCGGTGTCATGGGCCCAATGGGCTAACACTTGCATGATATGAAGCTTTTCGAATTTCCAACATGAACTATTGTGGCCGTTCCAAATGAACAGAAGGTCTTTCTTTAAGCTGGTTTCTGGTACAGCTATTTTGCAAAGGAGCTCATAGTATCTCAGTCCAGCATCATAAGCGTTTTTATTTGTTTTCAATGCCTGTACAACCTTACGCCTGTGTTCGGAAGCTTTTATTAACTCTTTGCTGTCGTAACACACATGACGTTCAAAGTAAATATCATTAGTCTTCATTTAAATAAGCTGTACAACTATTTATACTATAGTACATACGTCTTTATCTGGATCTGGACTATTAACATCCACGCCGTACTTTTTCGCTGCTGACTCCAATACCTTTACTCTACGGTTTAATTGCTTGTTATGTTCTATTAAAATTAAAACTTTTGACTCTAGTTCGTTGACAAACATCATCATTTCATCGTCTTGGCGAATGACCGACATTTGTCGGTCCACTATTGTTATTTATACCTTCGTATACAAAATTGCGGATCTAAATTCCGGGTATTTCAGTATTAAATAATTATTAAATATTAAATCAACATGCAGTGCACCTTTTCAAACGCCAAAAACACCTACGACATATTCAAGTTTATATCACAATTTGAAGACCACGTTAAACTAGATTGTTCGGAAAATGGTATTACCCTGTTTACCATATCCAACTGTCACTCGGTTTTCATAGACGCAACCATACCAACACAATTCTTCGAATCCTACACTTGCAAGGGGAATGTTTCTATTGGGTTAAACCTACTGGTGTTATTGAACGCATTGTCCAACAGCAAGCCAAACGATTCCCTTACCATGAAGTGCGAAAACGAGAACTGTGTTGTCTTTACCAAACATTCCAAAGATCAATCGGTCGAATACACTATTAAACAGATGACGATCGAAGACGACCCCATGACGGTACCAGAATTGGATGAGAATGTTACCGTGAAATTAACACCGTCTCATCTAAAACGATGGAAAAAAGGCATTCTAGACTTTACCAAATCAACCATCACTATCGACCCACGTGACGATTCACTTAACTTGTCCAGTGTGGGAGACGGTGGAACAGTCAACTTACACCAACCCATGCCAGCAGACGGCATTGAATACATTGTTTGTGATGGTGGTAAACCGGTCACACTTGGAAACAAAAACATCATACGAGCATGTGCATTGGGAGATGTTTCCAATGATATCGAGTTTGGGTATCAAAACAATATGCCCTTCCGATTCAGTGCATCCCTTAATGGGTCGGGGTCGTTGAGAGTATTCATGGCGCCGTGTATTTCCGACATGGATGACGAATAAATTAACTATATATATCGTATTATTTTTTATAAATGGCACGTGTTTTAGACGATACAGATATAGACACTCAGATTGAACAAGATTCCGACGAAGAAGTTACACAACATCATGATTTAGAGAGACAAAATTTAATCGGCCAAGTACAGACACATGCCAAAAAACCAAGCTGTCGTAGAATGTTTTGCAAAGGTTTGGTACTGTCTACGGCAGGTGTATTGTTCTTACTTATGATGATACAATTATGGACAGACTATGGCGAATACATCGAAACGCAGGCATTTCCACCAAAAATGATCAGCATGGGGAGATACTGCCAAGGTACAACAGAAGATTCCTACAAGCCATTGGATTGCCTGTTTTACTCCGATCTCGTATGTCAAGCCGCACCACCAGAAAAGTATTTTATTGAAACATGTCCGCATGGGAATGTAACATGGACAGAGGACACGCTCGTCATTACGCCCCTTTTACCGTCAGAATGTATTAATCTAGTAGTATGGAGTATATAATATTGTGCCAAATACGACACTTTTCTATGTAAAACCCAAGCGCCATTTCCTTTGTCATTCTTCCGCCCGGAGTGCCGTTTAATCCGTTTATGTACGTGTTAAAATGCGTTATAGATGCTATCTCACGCCTGTCAAGAGAGTTGCACGTCACATTCTCTCCTTCGAACAGGGTTCTATGGGTATAGCGAGTTTTATTATGTCTATAGTGCTTGTCAAACATGGTTCGTCCTGTCAAATGCTGACGATCCCGATCCGGAAATTGTCTCTGTGTTTGACCAACATAAATCGGTTTGTTGTCGAAAAAATAAACATAAATACAAGGCATTTTGAATGCACGGTATTTTGAATGCACGGTATTTTGAATGCAACTTTTAATCTAATAGGAGTATATAAATAATTTTTTAATTTTGTAAACATGAAACAAGATATTCAAATTCTATCCGCATCCATTGCCGTCGTTCTCATAGGGTACATTGTATACACTTACAAGCCTAAACCAGAAAAAACGGAATAATCGGGCCGTTTATGTCGGGCCACTTTGGACCATGTTAGTCCTTACTGTGTCCATACTACCCACTATCTTCAGCCTAAAATAAATGGGCCTGTGTACCTGTTGACCTCTTTGGAGAGAGACCCTCTATTTGAAAAAAAAAAAATTTTTTATATTTTTAATAAACATGCATTCCTA